>Ga0155012_104_pt3 | contig 11812 bp, 7 predicted proteins | sample RifCSPhighO2_01_FD_105980 | JGI IMG/M metagenome (GOLD analysis project Ga0155012, IMG submission 105980) | Candidatus Doudnabacteria bacterium RIFCSPHIGHO2_01_FULL_50_11 | reverse complement strand
AAGCGATTGAGACGTTCTTGTTGAGTCATAGTAGGCTGCCCCTCTGCGTCAGTCTTGACCTGCGGCTTCCGAATCTGCGTGATGGTCGCCGCTTCTTTGTGGAAGATGAAGGCTCGAGGCTCGGTGAAATACTGGAAAAGAGAACTTAAGATCGCTCCCGGGGCCATGCCGTTGAATCGTCCGAAGCTTAGGAAAAGCGCGAGCCCGGCAACGGGCAGAGCGATCAGGATGAAGAGAAAAAAATTCGGGATAAACCGGTAGAGAAGGTAGACGGCCACCGCCCCGCTCAGAAAAATGAAAAATTGCCGCAGGGTAAGCGGGCCGATGATCTTGTCTTCTATCTCGACGAATTGCGGGACCGAGAATTGAGCCATGAGCTTTATTTACGTGTTATTTTTCTCTTCTAGAGTTTGTTTCAGTCTCGGAAATTATTGTAATTATTATATCATACTTCCCGCCTCCTCGCCACTTCCGTCGCAATGTGTTTAAAAAAGCCCCCGGCCTAGTGGGGACTTTGACTGACTTCTTCGGTTCACGAAAGCTGGGCCAATTCTTTTTTGAAGCGATTCAGGCTCAAAAATTGCTCCCGGGTCAAAAATTCTTTCTTGGCTGCCTGATAATTCTTCTGGACTTTCTCAAAAGCCGTCGTCTGATCGGAAGCGGCATCGTTCATCACCGCCACGGCCATTGCCACATAGAGATTATAAAGCGGGCTGCGATAGAAGTAGTTCAGCACTTGCTTGACCGGCAGTTTGTTCTGTACCGCGAGGTTTGAGACAAGCGCCTTGATTGAGGTCAGCCCTTGGTCGAAACCGGAAGACAGGTCGGAAAGACTGATTTTCTGGAGATCGGCGATTTGAGTAATTCGTGAAAAATCCATCGGCGGGCGCTTCGAAAGATCGACTATTCCGCCTTGCGGCACGGATGCTTGCGGAAGGGGGTAATTTTTGAGAAGCGAGGCTATCTGGTCCTGCGGCTTGGGAGGAGATGCGGGGGGAGTTGGCGGGCGAACGGTTGGTGGTGCTTGCGGACGCACTGTAGGCGCTACAAGCGGCTGTGGGGGGCGCGTAGCCCCGACTGGTGCGAATTGTTGAGTTTGTGCTGACCCGGGCATGCGTGGTCGAACTGGAGAACTTGTGTCCCCCAAGCCCGGCCCCGCACCTGATGCCGGGACACCTTGAGCCGTCGTTTTGCCGATCCGGATCTTGCCCTGCTCGCTGCCTCCTCCGATCTGACCCGCGTTAGCCAAGGCGTGTGAGAGCGACAGTGGGGCCGAGCCGATTTCGCGCAGTCCGCTTGCCGGCTCTACCGGCATCGCGGCATTCGAAGGACGAGAAGCAAAAATATTTCCCCGCGATGCTCCAGGCCGCGGAGCGCGCGGCTGAGTAAGGCTTTCCATGGGACGAGTCGTCGGTCGCGGTGAGAATGGCGTGGCGCCCGGTGGGACATACTCGCCCACTCGCGGCGCGACGGTTGGAATCTTCGCAATCCCCGCACCAACGGCAAGTTGGCTGCTTTCGCCTGGATGGCGGAGCCAATCCTCAATTGCGAGCAATTTTCTCAATTTGTCGCGATCCTCTTGCGGCAAGTGCTGAACATTCGGATTCTGCGATACGTATTCTAACTGCTCAATCTTTCCCCGCGGCCGATCGCTTTCGGGTTTGCTGGTATTGTAGTCTACGAGCCAATTCTTTATCGCTGGCGGAAGCTGCTTGCCGGAAAGATTGATTGGTTCTTGGCCGATTGCGACCGGACTGGCATGAAGGGCATCGAGCATCTGCCTCCATTCCGGGTCGCCTTGAAAGAAATATTGCGTCGAGCCCAGAAGCCTGAATGGTGCAAGCGGCTCGTCACTATAATTTTCCAGGAACGCATCCGAGTGGTCGCGCAGGATTCCGCCCTGCTCCTGGATGGTCAGCAGTCCGAACGCAATAATCCGCAGCCGGAGCAGCCGGCTATGCCAGCTGTCCTGCATCTGTTTATTCAGGCCTCCCGTTACCCGAAGTGCGTCGCTCAGACGCACAGATAGTTGAAAAGCGTCCTCTATATCGCAATTGAAAGCCAGCTCGGCAACTCCCGCATCGAACTTCGATGCGAAAGCAGAATCTTGGAGATTCTCCGACGACAATTCATGATCAAGTAATGGATGTTGCATTTTCTGGTCAGTCCCTCTCTGAAGCGACGTGATTTAAGAAATCTTTCATGACTTTCTGCAGCTCCGCCTGTCCTACCCCCCGCATACCCATCTTCTGCCCATTGGCTGCCAAGAACTGACTTAGGGCATCACGTTCCTGCTGACTCAACCCTTGCATAGTCTGGCGGACCGCTAGATTCTGGTGCACATCCATGGATTGGGCAGGGCTGACGCTTTGAGAAGCGGCGACATGGCCTTGGTAACTCTTCACCAGCTTCTCGATGTTCTGAGCCAAAACCTTGTTGTCCCGGTGGATTCCCCGGAGTGCTTCCACTGCTGCAGCCGCGCCAATATCCTCTCTATATCCTCCTGTGGGATTATTAACAAATTGCGTCCATTTCGCGCTATCTCGGGCGGATTTTTCGTATTTGCTTCCTCCGCCCGACGATGCTGGCTGGCCTTCGCCTCCGCCGCCGCCTTGCGACGATGGCCCCGCTTGCGTAGCTGCCGGAGCTGCAGTCGCAGGCGGTGCCCCGCCGGCTCCTGTACCTCCTCTTGTTCCACCACCTCCCGAAGTGGGTGGTGGGGTTGATCTGGGCGGCGGGGCAGCGTTTCCCCCTATGGTCCCGCTTGTCCAGGTGGTGCTTGCGCCAGCCGTGCCACCGCCAGATCCGCTTGTGCTTTTTGGTTTTCTGGCTTCGGGCGGTTCCCATTTCGAAGTTCCCTTGGGTACAAATTGCCTGTCATCATCATTCCAATCGTATTCCGTAATCTTGCCTCCCTCATCATACATGCGGAATCCTCGTGGTGCCGGGTCTTCACCTTTCGGGCCGCCCCCCAAGGTCTTGCCGCCGATACCCTTGAAGAAGCCTCGGAATGCATTGGTGGTTTGTTTTGCCATCGTTTGCACGCGACCGAAGTCTACCTTATCACCCACGAGATACCCGTCATCTGCGACGTTGGAGAATGTGGAAGTGCCGCCAAGAAGGAGCTTGGGTGTGCGACCTTGCGCGTGTTCGGTGACGTTGTCTATGCGGGCATTGCGGAAGTTCGCCTCATACACTGTCTCATTGAAACGATCCATGCCACCCGAGCGCATTGTTGGGGCTTGGAGCGCGATAGGCGCTGCGGATCCGCTGCTCCAGTCATTGCCGTTGACATCCTTCAGCTTGCCATCCTCAATCACCGGAAGTGGCGCCAGACGAAGAGTGGCATATTCATGCGGCGCACCCTTGCGTCCGGCTCGCTCGTCGGTTTTCAATTTTTCATTGATGGCTCGATTCTCACCCTCTGTCCCGGTCAGAGCCTGATATTCACCATTTTCATAAGTGCCGTGTCCGCCATATTCTTCGTGATGGTTGCTCTTGCCGATCTCCTCCATCATGAAACGAGTACGATTGGCCTGGCGGGTGTTGCCCAGGGCTTCGTTAAGGAATTGTCCGATAATCGCGCGTGAATAGACGCCTTGGCCGGCCGCGACTTCCTCGGGTGTGGCGTACTTGCTGTGCGAAAGATTGTTCTCGTCAAATCCCGCTTCGCCGTACTTCTTGCCATTCTTGTCCACCATGAAATACTTACTGCCGATGATATCGTCAATATGACCGCCCTCTGCCGCAACGATGGCCAGGGCGTTCCTGCGATCCTCGTACTCCCGGCCTCGCTTGCCCATGAGTTTACCCATCTGCTCTGACTTCTGCTCCTTGGTCATGTGGGCGTATTCTTTGCCGATATTGTTCATGTGCTGGGTCTCGACTCTATCCTGTTCAGTAGCCATGACAGCCCCGCGGGTGAACACGCGATTGACGATATCGCGGCCCTTCGCTTCTGCTGTCTCATAAGTAGTTTTTCGCAAACCCTCTCGGCGCTGCTGCAAACCTTTGAATGTGCTCACGGGATTGAGCAGGGCATAAGCGGCGGCGGCGGCGCGGCCTTTGGCCCCGCCGGCTTCGGTCGGCAGCTTCCGGGTAAAGTCGGTCTTCTTGCGATTGACGTATTGCGCGCCGAGCTTGGCGCCGCCGGCTACGGCCACCGCAGGCAGCAATGCCGCCTTCTGGGCGTAGTTCATGGCGGCGGCGGCGCCAAAGACGGAAAGCTTCTTGGCGACGAAGAGTCCGGCAAAAAGGAAAAGTAATACCGTAAGCTGCTGGGTGTTATTGAAAATAAAGGCCGCCATGCTGTTAGCTGCAGCGGTACAGTTTATATTTGTTGATGAGGTTGCAAACTGACAAGCATTTTTGCCGAATAAGTTCGTGGTTTGGGACTGAATGGCGATAGCAACCCGTATGAAGAAGAACATAATAGGCGCAAAAAAGGCGTATTTGAGGAAATGCGACCACCACGACATGGCCATGCTCTTGGTCGCGGGCAGGATCATGAAGGCGTACGCAAAAGGAGAGAGGATTAAGAGAAACCACAGAGCGACGAGCCGGATCATGAGGAACACGGCAATCGCGGCAAAAGTAATGAACGCACAAAACGCGATCATGAGCTCAATAATTTGGCTCACCAATATATCGATAGTTCCGCGCCTCGAATTGCCTATTAGAAGATCGAGAAATCCAATGTCGTTCTGGAATTGTGAGCGGTTGATCAACTGCTTTCCCATATCCTTAAACGTATTGATGTCGGTGGCAGTGCCGACAAACGTGTGTTGTAGTACGTCGGCCAGCGCGAGAATTGCCTGCGCTATGACTAAGCTGAAGTTCACCAAAAGCGCATAGATCAAAAGCTTACCCAGCAATTTCTTGTAATTATAGGATTCCAAGCGCAAAATCGTGGCCAGGCCAATGACGATCATGATCAGAATGAAGATCATGTTGACCATATTGCGGACATAGCCCCATCCGCCGCAAACAATCCCTAGGAATCCGGATCCGATGGAACTTCCAGTTGTACACTGCCCTGAGGCAACATCTATGGTCATCGCGCCGGTAATAAAAGGCAAGATGATCAAAGCGTATAGCCAATACAATATTTGCCTAATAACCCCAGAAATAAAACCAAGTATGGTAATCAATAAGGCTTGCAGCGGCCCGCCTGATGGCTGCGCATTCACCTCGCCCAAGGTCCCGTTCTGCTGACCGCCCGTCCGAGTATCAATTGTGATTGTGTTGGAGGTCGCCAGCACCGTACCGGCGGCATTAAGGGCTCTGGCGAAGATAGTGAACGTGCCGCCGGGCGCCCCATACCGATGCGTGGTCGAGAAACCGCTGCCCGTGGTGCCATCGCCAAAATTCCAGGATATAGTGATGCCGCTGGTAGAGGGTTGAGTTTGTCCCGCCGGGATGTAACTCGAGCTGAAATTCCAGTTAAGCCCGGTGGGATCTTGCCCCACTCCTCCTGGACCCGCCCCTACCGTAGCCTGGATTGCTAATGATGCTGAAGCTTGGGCTGAGCTTGTGACATCTATCGTCACGCGCGAGGTATACGCAATCGTATTAACACTCATGCCGCCTACGGTTGTGGTTGACTCAATATAAATTTGATTTTCTCCCACTACCAGCGGACTTACAACCTGGATAGTAATGGGTACGTTCTGATTGACATTGCCGCTTGAGTCGCCTGTGACGTTCACCGTGGTCGGGGTGCCAAGTTCCGGGTCAGTACCAAATACATCAGCGTACACTCGTAGCTGAATGGCAGTTGGTGGACTGGCAGGAAAACTAGTACCGGTAATCCTGACTGTAATCGTCAGTGTGCCATTCAGTTGGGGCTGTGCCGTACTCAGGCTGACTATCTCAACACACGTTATCGGACCGACTGTGTTCGGTGTGCAGCTAGGCGCGGCTGATACCGGAGAGGGGGTGGCCAAAAACAAAAACACCATGGTCGCCGATAGCAACCACACTCCCCTTTTTATCATTCCTGATTTTTTGTTTTCTTGGGCGGGCATTGCGCTTTTACGGTATAGTTATCAATCCTGAGCTTGCAGGGTCACTCTCGTTACCCGCGGCGTCTACTGCGGTGCCTGTATATACATGCTGTTCGCCGGAGGCAACTGAAGTATCGGTAGTGGTAAAGCTTGAACCGTTGGATGCTATCAGAACAAAGTCCTTGTAGATACGATACCCAGTCACTCCGACATTGTCGGAAGAGAAGCCGGAAGAGATGACTACTCCGCCCGCGGTGGCATCGTAGGATGCCGAAAATGAAGTAGGCGTGCTGGGCGGCTCAGTGTCTTGGGTGGACTGTATGACAATATTGCTAGGAGGAGAAGTATTGCCTGATGTGTCCTCAGCCTCGACAACGAAAGAATACTCGTGTCCTAAAATCAACCCCGTCACCATCCGCGTAGTACTGATTGTGCTGACAACGCCTGAAATCCCGGTCGAGGTATCTACATACATAAGATTGTATTGAGCAATACCAACGTCGTCGGTCGAGGCGTTCCACTCCAAAGTGATCGATGTGCTATCGGCTGACACAACCCTCAGGTTGGTAGGCGTGGTGGGAGGATTGGTGTCATCCCCGCCCACGCCAGTATCCACTTGTATACATGGTGGCGGTGAATCCAGAACCCCATCGCCGTCTGTATCTACGGTACAATTAGGGTCACCGTCGTCTCCGTCGCCTATTCCGCTACCTACCTCATCGCAGGGCGGGGGGCCATCGAGCGTGCCGTCGCCGTCTGTATCTACGGTACAGGGAGTTCCTCCTCCGGGTCCACTACCTGAGGCATCGGTGGCCCCGGTATAATCGTTTCTATCCCTTTGACCGGCACTCACCCGTCCGGGACTGAAAATCAAACCTGTGATAATCCCACTAAGAACATCCGCTCCTATGGCAAATGAAATGTTTGTATCGTTATAGGGGGCTTGGGTGCCTAGGACTTTCTCAATTGCAGCCATGAGCGCGCGGGCGGCATACCCTCCCGGGGTCATAATCGGAATCTTATTATTATTGTTGTCTGTATAATACGCAATCGTCTTCTGGCTGAGTATATTGTCCAAATCTTGACTACCGCGGCTTGACTTATATCCATCAGAGGTAAGAATTTCCATTGTGGCAGCCTGCTGGGAGGATGAGCGGACTTGATTGGCCACGTCGTTGAACACATGGTTCCAGTCGGCAGGCTGCGAAAGCCAGGATCCAGCCGTCGCAAGCTGAGCGTACCATTCGGGTTCATTGGCGCTATACGGCGTAGTACGACCCGGGACAAGCGGCAAGCTCCTGACCGCATTAGCTTTGGCGGTCAAGTCCTGTGCAATGCGGGTAAAATTCGTCCCCCCGCGATACTGGTCATTGTAAGTGATATTCGATAAGAGCCGATCTTCGGGAACACTGAAACGATCGAAAATAAATCTCTGGGCGTAGAGCGCGTCAGATACTGTCTTGAAGTACCCCAGATAGTCATTGATTTTCAATTTCGTGTCGATATTCTCTGCAATCCACTGTGCGATCGACTTGGATACCGTCATCAACACAGTTGTCAGGAGCGCCTTGGTGATATTCCTCCTGGTTCGATATGGATCAGCGTCCACCTTGATCGGCACGCATTCGCCCAATATTCCGAGAATCAACCCGCAATCTAGTCCCGCAGTTGTTTCTTCAGTGCCCGGAATAGGAATACCGGGGTTTATAAGCGTAAAAGCTTGGGCTTTCTGAATTGCGAATGCTTGGGATAATCCGTTTATGGGGGCTGAAGCGAACACAACCAAGACGGCGAAGATGACTGCCTTCTTCCACCGTGACATTTTTTGATGCGCGATAGTGGCCGCTTGCTGGTTCATAAAAAAATTAATTACCTTCCAGGTCCCCCGCCGCGAGTGCTAGAAGACGGGACTGGTAAATAATCTCACCCATCACAGAATAGTCAGACGGGTTGCTTAAGTGTTTTTCTTGCAGTCCTATCATGTTTGCGATTGACTGAAAATAAACAATGTCATTCTTGTGCTCTATCACCCGTGACTTCGGGACGTTCATGGTAAAGAATCCTTTGAGAATATTTTGGATCTCTTGCTTGAACGGCGCTATCTCCTCCGAAGACTGGGTAGAGAAAAGTCCGTTGAAGTATGAGGTGATCTGGCCGTTGAAAAAACTCCGCAGCACGATCTTGTATTGCTGCTCGTAAGCAGCCTGCGCATCCGGCGAATCCGGCACGATTTTGAGTTTGGAATTAGGAATCTGTGGCATCTCAAGCGGGCGGTTGACGTGAAATACGTTTTCCATATCCTCCTCACTGATCACGCCGGCGCGGGCGAGCTCGTCAGTCGAATTATTGATGACCTGCTGAGGATCTTGCACATAACTCCTGTCTTCGTTGAGCAACGGATTGTAGTCATACGCGACTTCGTACCCGTCTTCTTTCCCGTCGCGGTCAGTATCCTTCGAGGTCGGGTTGGTACCGATCGTATATTCCTGCAGATTGGTCAATTTGTCTCCGTCGGGGTCGCCTGCACTTCCCCCCGCTTGCGGCGAATTGATATCGCTGGTCTTGAAAAATTGCGCGACCCATTGTTCAGGAATAGCCTTAGCTTGCGCCGCAGGCGCTTCTGTCAGGCGAATCTTGAGGTAAATACCGGCAGAGGAAGCGATCAGGACGAAGAGAGCCAGAATAACAAAACGCTTCTTTCTGGAGTTCCAAAAAGAAGATGCAGCCCAACTCGATTTTCTATCGGGGGACATCTCTATTTTTTTGAGTTTTTGTTTTGATTTCAATCGCGAGGAATCGCTTGTTTATCAAGCTTTTCCTTCAACTTTCTAAATAAATTATAGCACAAGAAAAGCCATCTGTCAACCTCCTTTCAATTTGAGCTAGCCTGAAATATTAACTTCTTTAATTCTGAGCATAAAATCTGTTATAATTAAGAAAGGAGTAGTCAATAAGCGCACTCTTTGAGAATCCATGAAACAAAAAATGCAACAATTAGGGGCCTTACTACGTTCCTTGGGTCCTCTGGCGAGCAAAACCCTCATCATTGCCATTGTCGGCATCCTGGTCGCTCTCCCGGTACAGATAGACTTCCAAACCGCCAGTGTGGCGCCCAGTAATGCGCAGGGCCTCCTCTTTATCCCAAATCTGCCAGATTTTTCAATCACCCCGTCCTTCGGCGGCAAGATCACCAAGAAAAACCTGCGGTTCTGCTTTTTCTGGATCCCCTTCTGGCCCTTTGTTGCAGTGATTCCTTTTTACCGGATCAAGGTTGGGCAACCAAAACCTGCTGATATGTACTACCTCTTCGGTATTTCCAAGCAATACCGCGAGTACCGGATGGTCGAGCACTCTTGGGCGCTCGGCAAATATTTCCAAGGCATGGATGACTTGTGGCGGAGATTCTGCACAATCAACGGCAGGTTCCTGCCGAACGTGGACGGGGTCATCTGGCCCATCGGCACCAGCTGCCGGACGGCATACACCACCAGTTCGGGAAGATATGTTCCAGGCGAGGGCGTGAGTTGTCGTAAGCGCGCTGCCAGCGTCTTTGGCGCCTTCGAGGCCGCCCAGCTGGAACAATTTCAATCGGTCATTGATCCCGCCACCCTTCCCGCCGCATGCTCGGCAACTGACGACGCAAGCCGAGCTCAGTGCGAGACATACATTGAGCAACTCGAACCCACACTGGAACAAATCGCTCCTCCGGAAGAAGATTTCTAGGAGCAAGACTTAACGCGAGATAAAAATAAGAACATCCGCACAGCACGGATGTTCTTATGATTTAGGCTTTTTGTTCGCCCCATCAAGGCGGGGCGAACACTTTATGTAGGGGGAAACATTGAAGGGAGGCCTACGCATAATCCCCTTCAAAAAATTCATAGCGGTGTTTGTGCGAGCTGAAGCTAGTATTCAGCGAAGCACTCCTGCTGTTGGGTGAGGCAGTCCGCCACCTGGGCGGACGATCGGGGAGGGAAACGCGAAGCGTAACTCCCTCTCCGAATATTATTCATAAGTTCCGGCTAGAATGTACCCCTGGGTTGTCCCTTGTAAAATTGCTTTGGGCGAGTAGCCCCGAGAGAGATATCCCTCCCAAGTTTTGAATCCCCATTTCTCTACTCCTGCGATGAGATATACCGTGCCCGCGTCGTCGATGATTGAGCCATCGCGGTACCGCATCGCTTCCACCACGGGACGTTTCATCTCGGCAGGATTGACCTGCAGCACCATGTCGAAGTTATAGCCGTGTGAACGAAAAATAGCTTCGGAAGGAAAAGGAGCGAGCCCGCTGTCTTTCGCCAGATAGACCGTGCCTGAGTTGTCGATGAGCGACCCCTTGGGGCGCGCCGCGTAGAAGAAATCAAAACTGATCTCAGCGCCCCTGGCATATAAGGAGAGATCGGCCTGGTAGACGATCCGCTGTTCGGTTCCCAGGGTGCCTGCGAAAGCAGGTATGGCAACCGGACGCGCAATGCCGGCATATATTAGGTAAATGGTCTGATTGTCGGCTAAGTCCAGCACCAGACTCCCGTCGCGGATTGACACGTCGCGAGTATAAGGCAGTGCCATATCAGCGTCAGTTGCCGGCACGACCATGTCGAAAGTGTATCCGTCAGCTAAGAATTCGTCGGCGGAGCGAAATCCGAGTCGCTCATTGCCCGAGATAAGATAAACCGTGCCCGAGTTGAGTATAACCTCTCCGCTCATATGCCGCTCCCCTGCCGCCCCTATCTGAAATGGAAATAACGCTATGACAAGGGTAAATGTGAACAGAATGGTGATTTTTTTTGATTTCATATGGATTGTTGATGCCTAGTTATAATATAGAACAGAAAACCACAGCCGCCAAGACCGCCTATTTCGTTCTAAACATACCTGCGAGCTGCTCCCATTGTGCGATGCTAAGTTCCTGCGCGCGTTGATTGGGAGAAATACCTGCTGACAATAGTTTCTTCTCAGCCTCGGACTTTGACAAATGAAATCCGGCGGATAAGTTGTTGAGGAGAGTCTTCCGCCGGGCGGAGAATCCAATACGGGCTATCTTGAAAAATTCTCCAGGCCCGACTTTGTGTTCTTGCTTCGGGGATAGAGTAATCTTAAGTATCGCGGAGTCCACTTGCGGCTCGGGGAAGAAAGATTCTTTCGGCACAATCCCCGTAAGTCTGGGTGTCCCGAAATATTGAACACTAAGCGCTAGAAGCGAGAGCTGGCCGGGTGCGGCGCAGATGCGCTCCGCCACCTCATGCTGGAGAAGTAGGATGATGCTTTCTGGTCCATGCTGCAATAATTTCTTGATGATCTGTCCGGTGATGTAATAGGGAATATTCGCGACGACCTTGAAGCCGCCTCCCCTCGCCAGGTCATCCAGCAGTGCGGCATCCGCTTTCAGAAAATCGCCCTGCACTATCTTCAGATTGTTCGCGTCCCCCAGCACCAGTTTCAAGGGCTTGATTAGGGCGCGATCGAGTTCATAAGCAATGACCAGTTTGCAGCGGCTCAGAAGCTCCCGGGTCAGGGTTCCGATGCCAGCGCCGATCTCCAGTACTACATCGTTCTTTGTAAGCTCGGCCGCGGACAATATCTGCTCGAGGACTTCTTGGGAGATCAGAAAGTTCTGGCCCAGTCTGTCGTCTGGCCGTATGTGAAAACGGGAAAGCAGGGACTTCAGTTGCTTCGGATCAGTAAGATTCATAAACTCTCATTTCAAAATTCAGATGGCCAACGTCAAATCTCTACTTGCTCTTTGGGCTTTATTGTTCGCCCTGCAACTTCTCAACCTTGACGTGAATAGTGCCGAGCGAGAGAGG
>Ga0155012_117_pt4 | contig 12312 bp, 10 predicted proteins | sample RifCSPhighO2_01_FD_105980 | JGI IMG/M metagenome (GOLD analysis project Ga0155012, IMG submission 105980) | Candidatus Doudnabacteria bacterium RIFCSPHIGHO2_01_FULL_50_11 | reverse complement strand
TTATTTGCGAAAACCAGAAGACCCCGGGCTTGCCCGGGGTTGAATGAGCCCGCCTGAGGTACTACCATTAAGTCATGGAATATCATATTTCAGGCCATGGCGTCTATTACCTTAAGTATCACGTGGTGTGGGTCGCCAAGTACCGAAGGCGGATCCTGAAGCCTGGCGTTAAGGAATATCTGGAGAAATTGCTTTACGGCCTGCTCAGGAGCATGCCTGGAGTAGGAATAGAGCTGATTGGCTGCGATCTCGACCACGTTCACTTAGTCATGGACATTCCGCCAAAGTATGCCGTCAGTGACGTCTTAGGACAACTCAAAAGCCAATCAGCGAGTCGCCTCCGAAAAAAGTTTTTATGGCTTGAGGACGTGTATTGGAAAGAGGCTGTTGTCTGGTCTCCTGGATGCTTTGTTAGCTCAGTCGGGATTGATGAAGAAACCATCAAAAGATACGTGGAGTATCAAGGGCGCCAGGATTCAGGTCAGCAGCGGCAGCTGCTGTAAGGAAAAAGAACCACGGCTTTAGCCGTGGGTATCTATTGCAAGCATTGCTTGCATGACGCGTCCGGCCTTTGCCTTATCCGGGTCATTGAGAAGCTGTGGCAGCGCTTTCGGAATAATCTGCCAGGAGAAATCATATTTGTCCTTGAGCCAACCACTTTGTTGGGCCTTGGGATCCCCACCCTCCGAGAGCTTATTCCAGAAATGGTCGACTTCTTCTTGCGTTCCGCATTCAACATACAACGACACAGCGCCTGATGGCCTGAAAAACGGGCCGCCATCCAGCGCCATGAAGGGTTGCCCTTCCAGCTCGAAAACCGCAGTTAGAACCTTTCCTTCCATCCCTCTTATAGGTTCTTGTAGCGGCCCATCGGGATAGCGGTGAATACTGACGATCTTTGAATCCAACTTTTTTGCAGGGGAAGTTTGAAAAACAGAAACGTAGAAATTCATCGCTTCTTCAGCATTTTTATCGAACCACAAGAACGGAGTGATTTTTTGCATGTTTTTACTCCTTAAACTATTCAGTTGCTTTTATTTTATATCAGTTTCAAACTTCCAGTCCATCGGCATCAAAGTCAGGTTTATTGGATGATTGAAATTGTTATTTTTTTTCCACTTAGATAACTGATTTTTTATGTCATTAAATAAAGATTCTCCATCTGGCACTTTAGTCGCACTTATTTGTACAAAGATTTCAATAGGGGCAACCCTTACCTTTATGCGTGGGCTGTTTGCGTAGACAAAAGTGTCTTCTATTCCAGTGATACTGGAAACTATTTTCTGAATAGAGTTAGATAGAAGCAATATCTCGCTATCTTCTAACTTCTTATCATCATAATCAATACGAATTGTAGGCATAAGAAGATTTTCAATAAAATCGGTTGCCGCTGGCTAGCGATCAAATGTTCTCCTGACCCCTTTCCCAAAGTTCGAATCACTTCAATTTGGAACATGTCGATGGCATTTTGGTCACCAACAAGTTACAACTGGGGAGGAAGGATTCGGACCTTCGGTGTCGCCTCCAGAGGGCGATGCCTTACCACTTGGCTACTCCCCAATAATAAAAAAGAAAATCTTGAATCGCTAGGAAGTGTAGCAGGAAATTTTCCCTCTTGCAATGGTTGAGATTTTGTGGTATAATTATATAAGATGAACCTATGAACATTATCTTAAAAATCGTCCTGTTCCCTATTTGGATAGTTTTTAAGTTATTTGGAGTCGATATATTCGAAGACTAAAGTCCGTTCGCCAAGTGAAACAAAAAAACAATTAAATACCCTCTTCTGCCGCAGCAGTGCGGCAGTTTCGTCATATCATGGAGCTCCACGTGGCTTCGCAAAAATTGTTCGGCTTCACGCTGCACCGCCATGTGCACCGCCATTTGAAAGACCACTTCATTCCTCATGCAGGCAATGGGTATTTGCCTCATGTCCTGCATCATCGCGCATTGCGACTCTATAGCGCGCTCCTGCTCTTGATGAAGCTGGTGGCCTTAGGTTCGCCGCTTCTCCTGCCATACTCGATCACCCAGGCGCTTGCGCTTACTCCTGATAATGTTATCGAACTGACCAATCAGTCCCGGCGCGATTATCATCTGGCCGAGCTTCTGCCTTCCGCCAAGCTTGCTGTCGCTGCCGCCAACAAAGCGCGCGACATCATGGACAAGTCATACTTCGCTCATTTTTCTCCCGGCGGCGTCAGTCCTTGGTACTGGATTACTCAGGCTGGATATACATATACGCACGCGGGGGAGAATCTCGCGATCCGTTTCACCTCCGCCGAAGGCGTCAACGAAGCGTGGTTGAATTCTCCGACGCACCGGGCGAATATTCTGTCGGAAGATTTCAAAGAGATTGGGGTTGCCGTGCTCACAGACAACTTCGGCCAGGAGGGAAGCGCGACGATAGTGGTTCAGATGTTCGGCTCACAGGATCAACCTGCAAAACAACCAATAGCAGCATCTGTCTCACCACCGATTCCCGCACCACAACGTCCAGTAGCGAAGTCGTCGTCTATACTGCCGGCGGTGGCGGCAACGAAAGTGAGTATAGACTATCCGCTAATGAATTCTTATGTGAAGACCGGCTCCTTCGATATTCTCGGCACAGCTGCCAAGCTTGCGAAAGTCCGGGTATATGTCGATAGCTCGCCGCCTCAAACTGTGCTGGCGGATTTTAACGGAAAATTCTCCTTGCGCCTGGCGAGCGAATACACGCTTGCCGAAGGATCTCACCTGCTCCGGGCAGTCGCGGAATCTTCTGGCGGTTCAGTCGAATCTCCGGCTGTGAGATTCCGGGTTGATTTCGCGCCGCCTTCGATTGACCGCGATTCGTTCTCTATTCTCCCGGCGATGGTGCCGGGAAAGTACAATGTGCGCGCTCAGGTGGCTGAAGACTCGGTACGTACGATAGTGACCGTCGGGAGGGATAGCGTCGCTCTCACAAAGCAAGATGGCAATTCCTGGACCGGCACGCTGCAGGTGTTGCAGTCCCTGAGTGTCGAGCGGCTGCCGATAGAAGTCTACGCTCAGGATATGGCGGGCAATGAAGCGCGGGTGAGAGTCGGAGAATTGGTACTCGGGCAGGTGAAGGGACTCTATAGTTTCGTTTCAGGCGATGCGTCGGCGGCCAACCCCTCTTTTTCTTTTCTCGGAGGTTTGGTAAAAGTTGGTGACCTGGATTTCGCCTTGAAGAATTTCTATCTCCTCTTCGCCGCAGGCCTGGGCTTTGCCTTGATACTCAAGATTGCCATTGCCAGACACGTGCAACACGTGAGGGCGATTGCCGGCGGCGCAGGAGTGATGATGCTGGCGATGATTCTGTTCGTGCTTTGATCGTTAGACTTTAGTTTTTCTAAAACAGACCGATCAAAATTATTAATATATAAACCTCGAGCCTGTGGACATTGATTTCTTCGGGCTTTTTGAAGTTTTTCTAGTGCTCTTTGGGTAGAAGAAGATGCTATACTATCTATATTATGTTAATTGACGAAGTCAAAATCACGGTCAAGGGTGGCGACGGCGGCGACGGAGTCGTCTCTTACAAAAACGCCATGATGGAGAAGGGCCCCACGGGTGGCGACGGCGGACGGGGCGGCAACGTTTATTTGGAGGCCGTCTCAGATCTTTCGGCTCTGCGCCAATTTCGCCATCAGAAAGACTTCACTGCGCAAGACGGTGACGCAGGCTCCAATCGCAACAAGAAAGGCGCGGACGGAGAAGACCTGATCTTGAAAGTGCCAGTCGGGACTGTGGCGCGCAACCTTGATCTTTCGCAAGAACTTGAGTTGACCAAGGTGGGGGAGAAGGTGATTATCGCGCGGGGTGCTTCGGGCGGGTACGGCAACTCGCATTTTCGTTCTTCCACGAATATTTCGCCCCGGCAATCTAGCCCGGGACACGCGGCACGGCGTTTTGATTTCGTATTTGAACTCAAGCTTATCGCCGATGTCGGCCTGGTTGGCCTCCCCAATGCCGGCAAATCTTCCTTGCTCAACGAACTGACGCGCGCCAAGAGCAAAGTAGCGAATTATCAATTTACTACTCTGGAGCCGAATCTGGGGGCATATTATGACTTAATATTAGCGGACATTCCGGGACTGATAGAAGGCGCGTCGGGAGGGCGGGGCTTGGGCATCAAGTTTCTGCGGCACATCTCGCGGTGCACGGCGCTCTTTCATTTAGTACCGGCTGATTCAGAGGATGTAGTGCGGGACTATAAGATCATCCGGGAGGAGCTTAGCACTTACGACCCGAAACTTGTAGAGAAACCCGAGTATATTTTTCTCTCAAAATTCGACAGTGTTGATCCGAAGGCCGCATCGGAGAAACTCAAGCAGCTTCGCAAGATTGACAGTAAGACTATCGCAATCTCTGTCAATGACTGGGAAAGCATTGAGCAGGTGAAGAAAATTTTGAACAGCATCGCCAAAAAGAAAACGACTACGTCATGAGCACCATTTTCACAAGACATTCCTTGAAGCGAATGAGGAAACGCAATATCGGACGAACGAGGGCGTCAGCTCTCACTCGAGGGGGCAAATACTTAGGCTCGGGGACCTATAAGACAACCAGAAAGTCGTCGGGTAGGGACATCACCGTCATCTATAAGAAGGAGGGGAGCAAGAGAATCATCAAAACCGCATGGAAAGAGTAGAACAAGAGCATGTTCGCTTGCGGGTTCACTTGACTGGCGCGGTTCAAGGAGTGGGATTGCGTTATTTTTCTAAGCGCGAGGCTGAGAAGCGGAGCTTGGCCGGTTTTGTCCGCAACGAACGAGACGGCTCGGTCACGATCGAAGTAGAGGGCGCACAGAAGCTAGTAGACGGGTTCGTGAAATGGCTAGAGAGCGAGTTTTTACAAGGCGCAATTGATGGATTGCGCAGAGAGGGAGTTCATCTCGAGGGCGGGAAATTTTTTGTGATCAAACATTGAGCGCGTCTGGGCCCTTGACCGCAGCATTCTTCACTGATAGAATAATTTTCACCCCAACCCAAAGGAGAGACTTTACAAGATGCACGTTCCAGCCTGGCTTCTCTTACCCCTCGTACTGCTTGCGATCTGGTCAGTAGTGATCACCGCCTTCCATTTTCTATGGAATCCGTTGCCATACCCCGATCTTGGTTCCTGGATTTTCGTCGCCCCAAGCAAGGAAGCGCAGCTTGCGGTCATTGGGATGCTGAGAAATTTTGGCCACAAGCCTCGCTTCAGGGCAGATTCGCAAGATATCAAACGAGCGATCTATCCCACAGGCGTAATCATCAACACTGTTTTGCCCCCTATTGCGTGTCAGCTAAAGGGCCGGACTTCGGGACTCGCAATAGTTCATCCGGATCCGCCAGGTGCCGCAAAGGAAGCAGTTGAGTATTTGGAGCGAGAGGGCTATGAAGCAGATGTGTGGGAAGACCCGGAACCTAGTATGGACAAGGGTTCGTTTGCCTTCGTGATCACTTCTGCTCTTCCCGGTACGGTGCTGGTTTTCCGCAAGCACATAGCCAAACTCGGGCCGCGGCCACCACGCTGGCAGACAGTTGACTATGCGCGGCGCTATTCTCTTCCGGGTGTCTGAAAGACAGCCGTTTTTTTATTTCAGACGGTGAATTCTCATTTGCCAATTAAGCAAAAAATGAGTACAATAAATCGACTTTTCTTCTGTAAACGCTCGTCACTATGAGACAGAAACAAAAAAAGTTGAATCGTTTAAGCGATATGGGTGGTCTGGTTGCGCGGATGACAGACCGGGAGTGGAAGCGACTGCTGGAAAGCCGCATAGTGAAATTCCGACCTCATAGATTCTCGTCCGCCGCGCCTCGGGATCTTCGTCAGATTCTGTCTGCACAAGCCTCTGGCCAGCCAATCATTTTCGAAAATGGGGCTTTTGTCAAAGAGCCCGTTTCTCATACGTTGCGCTATGAACGGTTGGCGGGTTTCTTCTCAGAATCGGTGATAAAAACTCGAGAACTAATCGAGAGGTGTTACGTATACCTTAGGAGTATCCTACGGATTGACCCAAGAATTTTGAGAACTCGCGCGCCCTCGCTTGCGGTATTTCTGGGCATCGCACTCCTGACACTTTCCGTCTTTCCGCTACTGCAGGGTTTCGAAAATAAGCGTCTTGCTTCTTCACAGGTCATGGGTGCAGCCACAGAAGCGTTTGAAGACTTGCAATCAGGAGGAGTATCAATGTTAAATGCAGATTATGCTACGGCGCACACCGACCTGAGCCGCGCTTATGACGGATTCAGTCAGGCTGTCGAATCCCTTCAGGGCCTTGGATCCCTGATAAATGCCATGCCGCAGACTGAGGAGGGAAGAACTCTTTTGCTGGCCGGCCAGGACGCGACTCTAGCACTTCAGTATCTCTCGGCCGGCATGGACAATTTTCAATCTTTGAGATTGGGTCCCTCAGGGCTTGTGTCTGAGACAGATCGTTCCCCTGACCTGATCGCGGGACTGCAAAATTTCCAAGAAGCGTTGAAGTATTTGACATCCCTAAAATCGGAGTTGCAGAGCGTCCGTCTTGACTCGATCCCACAAGAGTATCGGGATCGGGTCGCCAGCATGACCCAGATGCTGGATAAATTGACCCCAGGGATTAGTGAGCTTATCAAATTGCATGAACTTCTGATCGGTTTTCTCGAAGGGGATAAGACGTATTTGATGCTCTTCCAGAATTCTCGCGAATTACGAGCGACAGGCGGCTTCATTGGCACATACGGCATCATCTCTCTGCACCAGGGACAGATCGCCAATCTTAAGATCGAGTCGGTCTACAATCCCGACGGCCAGCTGAAAGATCGTATCGTTCCGCCGCTTCCTCTGCAGCAGTATTTGACGACGCAGTGGGGGCTTCGGGATAGCAACTGGTTTTTCGATTTTCCCCAGTCCGCGAGGGAAGCAGCTGATTTTCTAGATCGCGAAGTTGGCCAGAAGGTTGACGGCGTGATGGCATTTACTCCCGCGCTCTTCGAGCGGCTGATGCAATTGGTCGGTCCCATCGCCATGCCCGAGTATGGAGAAGTTTTGACTGCAGAGAACTTTACTGACGTGGTTCAATATCGTACGAGCGTGGCGTATGACCGGGTGCTCAACCAACCGAAGAAATTTTTGGCGGACTTTGCGCCTCGGCTTCTCTTACGCCTCAACGGACTCACAAGCGACGGATGGCTGCAATTTCTGGATATTATCGTGCAGTCGCTCCAGCGCAAGGATATTCTGCTGACGAGCTTCAGTCCCGATGTTCAGGGCAAATTTTCGGAACTGCGATGGACCGGAGCGGTAAGAGAAGCACCCTCGGATTATTTGGCAATCGTAGACAGCAATGTCGGGGCGGGTAAGACCGACCAGAATATTAGCGAGGACATCACCTTGGAGTCGCAAATTCAGTCTGATGGGAGTGTCGATCATCGATTGCACATTCACCTCACTTACCGCAAGGGCAGTGAGAAGCTGTTTCCAGTCAATAAGACTTATGCTCGAGTCTATGTCCCCAAAGGAAGCTACGTCCTGTCCGCGGTCGGCTTTGATGCGCTGCCTCACCCTGCAGCTAACTCGGGAATTCTGGACCCGCAAGTGGCTCTATTGGAGTCGAATATGGAACAGCATGAAGGCAACGTGTTTGTATCGGAAGAGTCGGGTAAAACGGTGTTTGCCGGTTGGATTATCATGACACCCGACACTGCTCGCGATCTTCTGCTGGTATACCGCACGCCGAAAATTGCATTGAAGAGCGGCGATCTGTGGTCTTATAGCATGTTGTTCCAGAGACAGCCGGGAGGAAGAGGGCGGACCTACCATGCGAATATCCAGTTGCCAGCTGTAGCTTCCGTATTGAAGACGTATCCTGACGCGGTCGCGACTGACGGGAGCCTGCGTTTTGAAGGGACTCAAGACTTCGACACTGCTTGGGGCGCGGTTTACCAGTAACGTTGCTTAAGATTTGTCCATGAAGAGGACCGACCAGATCGCGCTTTCGACAGCCACGATTCTCATCGCGGTTTTTTCTTTGCTGTCCAGGGCTGCGGGCTTATTGCGCGATCGGTTGCTCGCGGCCCGTTTCGGTGCGGGCGACGCGCTTGATGTCTACACCGCGTCATTTCGGGTTCCGGATTTTCTCTATAATCTCTTGATCCTGGGCACTCTCTCGGCCGCTTTTATTCCAGTCTTTACCGAGTATGTGCGTCGTGACCGTGATGAAGCCTGGGCGGTTGCCCGTACCATTCTCAACACGACGATCGCCGTGATGGGAGCCCTCGCGGTCATACTTATGTTCTTTTCTCCTATACTAGTAGCTCTGCTCGTTCCAGGATTTCCACCAGCGAAGCAGGCATTGACCGTCACTCTCACGCGCGTGATGCTTCTCACCCCTTTGTTGTTTAGCGTATCATCAGTCTTCTCCAGCGTACTAAATTCGTTTCGCAGATTCCTACTGGTTGCTTCGCTGCCCGTAATATACAATTTGGCGATCATTGGGGGCATACTTTTCCTCGAACCTCGTTTTGGCCTTATCGGTCTTGCCTGGGGTGTAGTGGCTGGGGCGATATTGCACATGTCTCTACAGATTCCCGCTGTCTTACGACTGGGTTTTCGTTTCTCTCTGGGATGGGATTTGCAACACCCGGGGGTCAGGCGCGTGATACGGACTTTCGTGCCTCGCGTTTTCGGCATGGACCTGGGCCAGATCAGTTTCTTCATAAGTTCAATCATTGGCTCAATGCTCGCTTCCGGGAGCGTGGCAGTCTATTCTTTGGCTTTTAATCTTGAGTCAGTACCCATCGGGATTATCGCGATTGCTTTCGCTACGGTTGCGTTTACTCTTTTGTCTGAGGCGGCAGCTTCGGAAGACAAAGAAAAATTCAGACAGATTCTGCAGTCGAATTTCAGCCAGATACTCTTCCTGATTGTTCCCATGGGCATCTTGATGGTAGTGCTTCGAGCCCAGATTGTGCGTATTGTTCTTGGAAGCGGACATTTCTCCTGGGATGACACACTCCGGACAATCGAGGCTTTGGGGTATTTTGGGATCTCCCTCTTTGCTCAAAGTTTAGTGCCCCTCTTGTCCCGGGCTTTCTATGCGATGAAAAACACCATTATACCGGTCGTCTGCGGTCTTACCGCCGCAGGCATCAATATCGTGGCGGCGCTTCTGCTCGTCCCTCATTATCAAGTAGCCGGCCTCGCGCTGGCTTTCAGTATTGGGTCACTCGCTAATCTCATTTTACTATTTGTAACATTTGAAATGAAGTATGGAAATATTGTTGACGCCCCGCTTTTTCTCAAGCTTGAAAAGATTGCGGTCGCGGCCGTCTTGGCAGGCATCGCAGCTTACGCCGGGCTCTACATTATAGAGCCGTTTGTTGCGACGTCGACCGTTATTGGTTTGCTGATCCAAGCCGTAGGAGCGTCTCTGGCGGGAGGTGGGGCATATCTGCTTGCGGGGATGCTCCTGGGTATTTCAGAAAGCCGGCATTTGGCTAGCAACATGAAAGTCTGGATGAATCGTTTGCGACTGGCGTTCGCCCGTTTTCCGGGGCTATTCCAATAATCCTTCAATCCAAAGTGTGAGTATGCTAGGATATGAGCTCGCAACATATGGATCAAAAATTTATCCGCAATTTCTGTATTATCGCCCACATTGACCACGGCAAGAGTACGTTAGCCGACCGGTTTTTGGAGATGACCGGGACCGTAGAGAAACGGCTCATGCATGAGCAATATCTGGACACGATGGAGTTGGAGCAAGAGCGCGGGATCACGATCAAGCTGCAGCCCGTGCGGATGACCTACAGACTACAGACCACAGACTACATCCTGAACCTGATCGACACGCCGGGACATGTGGACTTCACTTATGAAGTTTCGCGCGCCCTGGCGGCCTGTGAGGGGGCGATTCTGCTTGTGGACGCGACGCAGGGCATACAAGCGCAGACATTGGCCAATCTGCACTTGGCGCAGGCGCAGGGATTGAAGATAATTCCGGCCATCAACAAGATCGATTTGCCCAACGCGGAAGTGGCGCGGGTGACTGGCGAAATCGTGCGGCTTTTGGGTTTTAAGGAGCAAGAGGTTTTGCACATCTCAGGCAAGACGGGACAGGGAGTCTCCGATTTGCTGGGGGCCGTCATAGAGAGAATTCCGTATCCCATGGGAGACGGGCACGCGCCCGCTCGCGCTCTGGTATTTGACTCAACCTATGACAAGCACCGAGGCGTGGTTGTTTTCGTCCGCATGGTAGACGGCAGCATCTCCGACCGGGAACAAATCGTACTTTTGGGCACACAAAGCAAGACGCATGTTTTGGAACTCGGACACTTCCGGCCGCAGTTCGTCAAAGCCGCCAGCTTGTCCGCTGGCGAGGTGGGATATATCGCAACGGATTTTCGAGAAGTGTCCAAGGCGAAGGTAGGCGACACGATCACGACGCTCAACGAAGGCGCCGAAGCCCCGGTCAAACCCTTGCCGGGATACCGCGAGGTCAAGCCGATGGTGTACGCGAGCTTTTTCCCGGCAAGCGGGGCAGACTATCCGAAGCTTCGGGACGCTATCGGCAAGCTCAAGCTCTCTGACGCAGCGCTAAGCTTCGAGCCGGTGACTGTTCCCGCGATTGGGACGGGATTCCGCTGCGGATTTCTGGGCCTTCTGCATCTGGACATTGTGCAGGAGAGGTTCTTCCGCGAGTATGGTCTGGACTTAGTCGTGACCTCCCCGACAGTTGAATACAGGGTTGTCCTCAAATCAGGCCAAGAGGCGGCCATCCATTCGGCTGCCGAGCTTCCCGACCCATCGCATATCGAGTCAATGGCAGAGCCGTGGGTCAAAATAGAGATTATTACTCCCGCGCAGTACTTAGGTAGCTGTATGGAGCTGCTCAATGCTCGAAGGGGAGTCCAGAAGAACATCGAATACGGGAGCGAGTCGCGCGTGCTCATAACCTTTGAGATTCCCCTGGCAAATGTGATTGTGGATTTCTATGACAAGCTCAAGAGCGGAACCTCAGGGTACGCGTCCATGAACTATGAGTTCATAGACTTCCGACCTTCCCGATTAGTTAAGCTCGATATCATGATTGCCGGGGAGCGGGTTGAAGCTTTTTCCAATGTTGTTTTCGAAGATGATTCGATGAAGATCGGTCGCGATATCCTGATCAAGCTGAAAAGTCTGATCCCACGACATCAATTTGCCATTGCCCTGCAAGCGGTGATTGGAGGCAAGGTCATTGCGCGCGAAACCATTAGCGCGTTCCGCAAGGATGTGACAGCCGGACTCTATGGCGGCGACGACACGCGCAAGAAAAAAGTGTTGGAGAAACAAAAAAAAGGCAAGAAACGCCTGCGCCAATTTGGCCGCGTCAGCATCCCACAGGAGACTTTCATCGAAGTCTTCAAGCGATAAAAAACACAACGCATGAGCGTTGTGTACAAATTTACTCTGGGTTGCGGGGTCTAAGCCGTGACGACGACTGGCCGGATGTCTCGGCGATATTGCATGCCTTCAAAATTCAAGTTGGTTAGACGGATCAGCTCATATGCGTGCTCGCAAGCTGTGAGCGGATCGTCTCCGCGGCAGGTCACACCTAACACCCGCCCGCCAGTTGAGTAGAAACTTCCCATAGCCATTCCAGTTCCTGCATGAAACACTTTGCTGTTGGGGTACGTTTCTGCGATTCTCAGATTCTCGATATACCGGCCCACGACCGGCTTATCAGTCTCACCGTAGCCTTCGCTTGCCAGCACTACGCACGCCGCTGCACGTGGTGCTGTCAGACCGATCCCGCTGAAGCCCTGGCTCCCACAACAGGCATACAAGGCCTGCGCCAGATCGCCTTCTAGGCGCATTGCAATCGTTTGCCATTCTGGATCTCCCGCTCGGCAGTTGGCTTCCAGAATCTTCGGTCCCTCTCGGGTCAGGATAAACCCCAGGTATAGGAAGCCGCGATAGGGCATTCCTTTGTGAGCAAGCGCTCTCACCACACCCTGAGCCGCAAGACGCATGATCCTTCTCTCGCCTGCGCTGACGTCAGGAACGTCGGAGTACGCACCCATGCCACCGGTATTGGGACCGAAGTCGCCATCGAACAAACGTTTGTGATCGCGAGTAAGTGGGAGCTCGTATATGTTTTGCCCGTCAGTAAGTGCCATGTACGAACATTCGCGGCCGTATAGGCGCTCTTCGATGACTATGGCGCGTCCGCCAGCACCCAACCGGTGTTCCTTCAAGATCCAATGCGCGGTCGCCAGGGCATCGGGCAACGTTTTGGGAAGGAAGACTCCCTTGCCGGCACAAAGACCTTCGGCCTTGATAACAAGCGGTGCA
>Ga0155012_106_pt1 | contig 12334 bp, 12 predicted proteins | sample RifCSPhighO2_01_FD_105980 | JGI IMG/M metagenome (GOLD analysis project Ga0155012, IMG submission 105980) | Candidatus Doudnabacteria bacterium RIFCSPHIGHO2_01_FULL_50_11 | reverse complement strand
GGGCTTGATCTGCCGAATGCAGAGCTGAAAACTAAAATAGCTCGGCGATTCACCAAGCAGTTGCGGTCGGGCTTGATACCTGAGACTAGGAAACTTGTAACGATGGTCAGTCGCAAACGGCTTGCCGAGATCGGTCTCTACTATCCCATAGTCTCAAAATTCATAAACGGTAAAATTTCCAAAGCTGAGATGGCCAGATTGTGCATCAATGCTGCCTACCGTTATGCCAAACGCCAAAAAACCTGGTTTAAGAGGAACAAAAAAATCCATTGGCTTAAAGACGCCGTGCAAGCCAATAGATTGATCAAAAAAATTCTATAAGTGCAGAAATCTAGTTCCCTCACTAGTACAGTCTTGTGGTATTGACAAAGACCATCGAAGAGCGTATAAAGATGTTTCGATGTACGAAGGAGGTATAAATGAAACGGCAAAGCCAAGGGACAGCATCCGCCACGCTGATGCCTCAGGGTGTCCCCTTCACAAAACTCTGTGAGGAATCTATTCGACTAGAGAAACTATCAAACAAGCTACTTGCCACGATGGAAGGAAACTGGGCGGAGGAGTGTTCGGGATATTTGAAGGACCGGAATCTGATATATTCTCAGATTCGAAGCCGGGTCTCGTTGCCTACCGAATTCATCCAAGAACTTTTCTTCTCTTCGCTCACTGCCCACCACCGACTGCTGTTTGTTATTTTTGGAACACATCTAAACGCCGAGGATTTAATCCGGGATACAATAGAAACTGCGCTCTCAGTGATGGCGGAAAAGAACTCGCCTTTCAGAAACGAGGCAAAATTCAATCTTAAAATTACAGAGCGACTGCTATTGCGGATTCGACTCGGAGAGTGTTCTTGGCCCGAAATCGACGAGGATGGGAGAAAAAAAATTTCTAGCGTATTGCAATCCCTCTCTGATCGGGAAGAGCAGGTAATCCGTGATAGATATGGGTTGGTCTCTGAGCCGAAATCACTCAAAGAAGTCGGGAAATCTTTGGGAGTTAGTGCAGAGCGAGTAAGGCAAGTTGAGGCGAAGGCGTTGAGGAAGCTCAAGCACCCCAAACGATCAAGAGAACTCCAAATCCTTGCCAGTCTAAATATTCGTCTTAAATTCCTGCGAGACGAGCTTAATGCGAATCAAGACTTGCGAGAAGAGAATATTGACCTCCGCGAGCAGCTCTTGCGGGCCAAACAGATTCCTGTCGTGATTCCTGATTATGAGCTATTTTCCGAAAGTATTGAGGAGTTATGGCTCGATACTCGTCCCCATAATTGTCTGACGGATGCTAACATTCTGACGATAGGAGCGCTTGTCAGACAAACTGAACAGGAGCTCCTGCTCATAGCAAACTTCGGCAGAAAATGTCTAGATCAAGTGAAAGAGGTGCTTGGGGATCGTAATCTGCGACTGAATATGACTGAAGAAGAGATCGCCGCAAGCAAAGCCAGGCATCTGATGAAAAGTTAAATCTGCAACTACTTGTTAGCAGAATTTTTTTTCAGGAACTAATTATTGAATCCCTTTGAGCCGTTCGCGGGCTTTTTGTAAGCCTGCCTGCCTGCGTTCCTCGGCTAAACGCTGCGCTTCTTTCTGCCCTTCCGTAAACTTCTTGGCTCCTGTTCCCGGCTCCACGTCGCTTCCCCGCGATCGGGCCTCGCTTTGAGACATTGGCGGCCGAGGGCTTTGCTCCTGCGGAACATGCCCTTGCGTTTCTCTTTCCATATGTTCCTTTCTATTAGTTAGTGTTTAATAAATCTTGACCTAATTATTTCAATTTTGCAAGCAATAACTGGTTTACTACTTGTGGGTTCGCCTTGCCTTTCGATGCCGCCATGACTTTGCCCACGAGAAACCCTATGGCCTGTTGCTTGCCTGCTCTAACGTCTTCCACAACTTTAGGATTGTCGGCCATAACCTTCTCAACGATTGTTGCCAGCTCACCCGTGTCGCTCACCTGCTTGAGTCCTTGTTCTTCAATAATGTTCGAGGGGTCATCGCCTGTCTCGAACATCTGTGTCAGAACCTGCTTGGCGGCAGTCTTGGAGATCTCTCCTTTCGAGATGAGAGTCAAAAGCTCGGCGAAATTTTCAGGCTTGATTTTGGTTTTTTTCGGCCCCACCCCGTTACGATTTAGCAGTTCAGTAAATAAACCTGCGCACCACCGGGCGGCCTCTTGGATCGATTCTTTGATAGCCTCTGAACTTGCAATCTTCTGAACTGAAAACCATTCTTTAAGCTCGGATACGGTGGCCTCAAAATATTCGGCCATCTCGCGGCTCTCCACGATCTGCCAGCCGATGCCGGCGGGCAGCCCGAACTCGGAGCGGAACCGAGCGAGTTTCTGCTGGGGCAATTCAGGCAGTTGTTTGCGTAATTCTTCGATGTGGGCAGAATCAATATGCAGTATGGGCAGATCGGGCTCGGGAAAATAACGATAGTCATCCGAACCCTCTTTGGAGCGCTGGGAGAGTGTCGCCTGTTTGGCGTCAGACCAGCCCCGGGTCTCTCGAGCAAGTGTTCTTCCCGCTTCGAGCGCCTCCGTCTGGCGTTTGATCTCATACGCAAGCGCGGCTTCCACTGAACGGAATGAATTCATATTTTTCACCTCCACCTTATAGTTGGGGAGTTCAGCCGCGCCCGCTGGCCGCATGGAGATATTCGCGTCGCAGCGCAAGTGTCCTTTCTCCATGTCCGCGTCAGAAACGCCCAGATAGCGGGCAATGGCGCGAAGACCCTGTAAAAATTGTTTCGCTTCCCCAGGTGTTTGGAAATCCGGCTCGGTCACTATCTCAAGTAGAGGTACACCTGCGCGATTCAGATCCACGAGCGAATATTGGGCCCCCGCAGGGTGAATGAGCTTGCCGGCATCTTCTTCCAGGTGCGCGCGAGTAATCCGGATGGTCCGGGGTCCTGCGGGCGTCTGGATCTCAACTGCGCCCGAGCCGCAGATTGGCCGGTCAAATTGGGAAATCTGATAACCCTTGGGGAGATCGGGATAAAAATAATTTTTTCTATCGAATTTCGTAGAGTGGGCAATCTCGCAGTTTAGGCTTAGTCCCATCAATATCGCCCGATCAAGAGCCTCTTTGTTCACCACAGGCAAACTGCCCGGCTGGCCGGTACAGACTTCGCAGATATGGGTGTTCGGCTCGTCTCCGTCGGGAGAATTCGGAGACGAGCAAAACATCTTTGACCGGGTCTTGATCTGAAGATGAATTTCAAGCCCGATGACTGGCTGATAGCTCATCGGATAGAAGTGCTAGTGCAATCGGTTTTAGATGTTTGGCAAAGGGGGCGGGGCGGCTAGGTCAGGATTGATGGTCCGTAAGATTACCACGGCTGCGAAAAGAATAATGAGTCCCACGAACGCTGCGAAGAAATACTCTTTCGCCGAGGTGACCGCTTGAGCATTGCCACCCGCTGTGATGTACCGATACCCGGCCCAGATGATCATAAAGAGCGCCAGAAGTACTCCCGCACCCAACGACCAGCGGTAGATACTGACGACGCAGTCACCAATAGTGTTCGTGGACGTGCAGGGCCCGCCGCCGCCTGAAGGGGGGTTATTGGTCTGGGCATATGCCGGCAGGGACAGGCCGGTGAATACTACTATTAATATAAGCACGCTGAAAAATCGCAGAGCTGATCGCATATTTTTGTCTTTATTATTTATAAAATTAAACATTGGGAACTTGTTCATAAAATCGGGTCGCCTGCTCGTACGCATACGCTGCCTGGAGCAGGCGCTCTTCGGCAAAGTGCGGCGCGATCAATTGCAGCCCAACCGGTAATTGATCCACGAACCCACACGGGACAGACATCGCCGGCACGCCAGCCAGATTTATGGGCGTCATATAGATATCTGACAGATACATGGAGAGCGGATTTTCAGTTTTTTCTCCTATTTTGAAAGGCGGGGTCGGCGAAACAGGTCCAGCGATCAGGTCGCAGCGCTCAAATGCCCGGATGAAATCCTGACGGATAAGCTCGCGCGCCTGCAAGGCTTTTTTGTAATATGCGTCATAATAACCGGAGGAAAGTGCAAAAGTTCCAAGCATGATCCGGAGCTTCGCTTCCGCTCCAAAACCCAAACGCCTGGACTCTTCATACACAGCTTGCAAGGTCGGGATTTTTATTTCTGATTGCCGCTCGACCGAGTAGCCGTACTTGATGCCGTCATAGCGCGCCAGGTTCGAACTGACTTCTGAGGTCATCAAGATATAGTACACTGCCAGAGCATAATCACAGGACGGCAGGCTTACCTCTTCCAGCTTGGCTCCCAGCAATTCTAGTTTTGCCAACGCCTGCTTCGTGCGTTCAAGAATCTGGGGATGCAATCCCTCCGAGAAAAATTCTTTGAGCACGCCTATCTTCAGATTCTTGACTCCCGTCGCAAGGCGGGCTGAATACTGAGGCACCGGTTTTGTGCTGCTCGTAGCATCATGCTCATCGTGGCCCGCCATCGTCTCCATAACAAGCGCGCAATCCTCTACGGTCTTGGTTATGGGTCCGGGACAGTCGAGTGAGGAAGCCATGGCGATCACACCGTAGCGTGAAACTCGTCCATAGGTTGGTTTCAACCCCACTGTATTTGTAAACGCGGCGGGCAGTCTAATCGAGCTGCCTGTGTCGGTGCCTGTCGCGAAAAGCACTTCTGAAGCGGCAACGGCGGCACCCGACCCGCCTGACGATCCGCCCGGGACGCGACTTAGATTGTAAGGATTTTTTGTGGGGCCAAAATCAGAATTTTCTGTAGACGAGCCGTGACCAAATGCATCTTGGTTCAGCTTTCCGAGCATGATCGCGCCTGCCTCTTCCAGTTTCAAGGCTGTCGTAGCGCTGTAGGGCGGGACATAGCCCTTCAGAATATTCGAACCGGCCGTCGTTTCTACCCCTTGCACACAAAACAAATCTTTATGCCCCATCGGAATGCCGTCGAGAGATGATCTCGGAGAACCGGCATCGTAGCGCTTCTGTGACTGCTGAGCGCGCATCAACGCATTATCCTTTTGCACGCGAAGGAAAGCATGGATCTTGGGATCTACAGCTTCAATTCGGTCGAGGTGCTGCTTGACCAGCTCCGGCACGGAAAGCTGCTTGGAAAGAAGTAACTTATGGGCGCTTGAGATGGTGAGGGTCTGAAGTGGCATGATTTACAAAACTGATTTAACCTTGATGAAATTATCCTCACGCAAGGGCGCTTGCGAGAGTATGACTTCTTGGTTGCCTGACTCGCGCGCTTCATCCTCTCGCAGCCGATTACCTTCTTCGCCTTCGGACAAGTGTACGTCCACGCCTGACGTATCAACTGTCTGCAACTTTTTGAAATAATCGATTACGGCCGACAGCTGCTGGGCCATTTTTCGCTCTTCTCCTTCGTTCAGAGAAATGCGCGCCAATTTTGCGATCTTCCGAATCTCTTCTAGGGTCAGGTTCATGAAAAAATTATACTAAAAATAGACTAAAAACGCAAAAAAATCCACTCGGCCTACCCGTAGCTTGTACCTGATGATTGTGGTATAATAAAATTCGCATTAATTGTCCGCCTAGGCGGACTTGAAGGAGACTAAATATGATGGGTGGATGGATTTTCTTCATACTAATCGTCGTTGTGGCGCTGTGGTTCATCGGCGTCTACAATTCTCTCGTTCGGAGCAGAAACCGAGTGGATGAGGCCTGGTCAGACATCGAGGTGCAGCTCAAGCGCCGGTATGACCTGATCCCGAACCTGGTCAATACCGTCAAAGGCTACGCCAAACATGAAGACAGCGTCTTCACCAAAGTGACCGAAGCTCGCACGCGCGCCATGGCCGCGACGGCGCCGCAAGACCGCCTGCAGGCGGAGAACATGCTTTCTTCGACCCTCAAATCGCTCTTCGCGGTGGCGGAAGCATATCCGGAACTCAAGGCCAACCAGAATTTCCTGCAATTGCAGACCGACCTCACAGACACGGAAGACAAGATCCAGGCCTCGCGCCGGTTCTTCAACGGCAATGTCCGCGACTACAATACCAAATTGCAGGTCTTCCCCACAAACCTGCTCGCCTCCATGTTCGGCTTCACCGCCCGCACCTTCTTCGACATTGACGAGAAGGGACCCGAAGGCCAGCCAATCAATGTTAGTTTTTAGTTTGTAGTTGGTAGCTTCCAGAAATAAAATATTTGGTTTCCCGTGCGAAGCGGAGGCTTGCTTTCCGGTCAAAACGTGAAAAAAGGAGATATTTATTCGCCCTGCCGGGGCGATTTCGGATCGTTCCCTTCGAAGTAACTTATGCTAACTTACGACCACATAGCTGAGAACAAGATCAAGACCGCGATTCTGATCGCGGCTTTCTTGCTGTTGATCATCGCGCTCGGCTTCACCTTCTCGCAAGCCTATGACGCGCCCGGCATAGTCTTTTTTGCCGTCGCTTTCAGCACGATCATGTCGCTTGTCAGCTACTACTTCTCGGATTCCATCACGCTCGCGCTCTCCCGCGCGATCCCGGTCAAGCGCCAGGATAACGAAGAATTATACCGGGTGATCGAGAACCTGGCCATCGCCGGCGGACTGCCAACACCCAAAATCTACGTAATCGACGACACCGCGCTCAACGCCTTCGCCACCGGCCGGGATCCGCAGCATGCCTCCATCGTCTTCACCACCGGCATCTTGGACAAGCTCACCCGCCAGGAACTGGAGGGTGTGGCTGCTCATGAATTGTCCCATGTCGGCAACTACGACATCCGGCTCATGACTATGGTGGTCGTGCTGGTCGGGATTGTCACGCTCCTGGCAGACTGGTTCCTGCGCATCTCTTTCTGGGGGGGTGGCCGACGGAGCCGCGACAGCAACAATGCCCAAGGCATTTTCCTGCTTATCGGATTCGTGCTGGCCCTGCTTTCTCCCTTAATTGCGACCATTATCCAGCTGTCGGTTTCCCGCAAGCGGGAATTCCTAGCCGACGCAACAGGCGCCCTCCTCACGCGCTATCCGGCAGGACTCGCGCAGGCTCTGGAAAAAATTTCCGGTGACCGTGAACCTCTGGAAGCCGCGAACAAGGCGACGGCGCATCTCTATATCGCCAATCCTTTCCACGCAAAACAGAAAACCAGCGTCAGCTGGTTTGCCAATCTTTTCAATACCCACCCGCCGATTGAAGAACGCATCCGAAGACTGCGGGAGATGAATATAGGCTGATTCTATTCGAACGAATCAGCGCGCTTGATCGCCTGCCTGATACACGCCGCGCGAAACCCTTTGGATGTAAGCGACCGCGCCAGCTGCTCGAAGGTTGTTCGTCCCTGCCGCTTCAGCTTCGCCGCGTAGCGAGCCGCCACCTGCGCTTCCTCTTCCGGCGTATAGAAGGAGTCCAGGGTCTCTTCGAGAATATCAGAGGGGATTTTTTTTCCAATCAATTTTTTCTTGATACCATAGTAACCTTCGTATCTGTATCGCTTCAGGTTCTCCACGTATATCTGAGCATACCGCCGGTCGTTTACGAAATCCAGCTCCTCGAGCTTGCGAATGACTTGCATGATCAGCGGCTGAGGCAAGCGTTTGTCCCGCAGTTTCTGCGATATCTCGCCGACGGAATATGACTTGACGGCCAGATAGCGGATCGCGGCTTGCCAAACCGTTTCGAATTGCGCCTGGGTTTGCATTTACCAAAGACTTATTTTCTATTATAGTAAGTATACTATACTCCTTTATTTGTGCTATGGCCTTATCTTCCAACATCTTAGAACGCCTTTCTACCCGCGCCAAACAGTCACTTGTGACTGCACAACGCTTAGCCCAAGATCTGGGGCACCGAGAGATAACCGCTTCCCATGTTTTCTACGGAGTGCTTGCCGAGTCAAGAGGATTCATCGCTGAGATTCTTTCCCGGAAAGAGCTATTGCCCGAGCAGGTCCGAAGCGTGATCGAAGATATCTCCCCCGTCATTATTACCGGGCAAAACGATACCAAAATGTCGGAGGAGCTCGTGCACTGCTTGGAATCCGCGGCAGTCTCCGCCCAGCAGTACCGCTACCAATTCATCGGAACCGAGCATCTGCTTTTCGCGCTCACCGCCCCAACAGCTTCCTCAAAGGCAGTTTTCGAACGCTTGGGGATTGACCCTGAACAAACCCGCAAGAATCTCCAAAATATCTTCGAACACTACTCCAAACTACCCGACTTCCTGCAAGCCGAGGAGGAAGCAACAGACGAAAAAGAAGAGGCGCGCGGAAAGACACCGGGTCTTGACTACTTCGCAACCGACCTCACCGCTGCTGCCGCCGAGGGCAAGCTCGACCCGCTCATCGGCCGCGACCGAGAAGTGCAGCGCGTGATCGCCATTCTCAATCGCAGAATCAAAAACAACCCGGTATTGATCGGGGAACCAGGGGTAGGCAAGACGGCTGTGGTCGAGGGTTTGGCATTCGCGATCGTCCGAGGCGCGGTTCCCGAATTCTTGCTTGATAAACGCATTTTGTCGCTTGACTTGGCTTCGATAGTCGCAGGATCCATGTTCAGAGGGGAATTCGAGAACCGGCTGAAACAAATCATCGACGAGGTTAGAAGCAGCCCAAATACCATCGTCTTCATCGACGAGCTTCACCCGCTCGTCGGCGCCGGCGCGACCACCGGCAGCCTCGACGCAGCAAACATCCTCAAGCCCTCCCTGGCGCGCGGTGAAATCTCTGTCATCGGCGCGACCACCCTCGCAGACTACAAAAAATACGTCGAAACGGACGCCGCACTCGAGCGCCGTTTCCAGCCCGTGCTTATTGAGGAACCTTCTGTCGAGGAAACGAAACGGATTCTGCATGGCCTCAAATCCCGCTACGAAGCTCACCATAAGATCAAGATCCACGCAGACGCGATCGATGCCGCGGTAGAGCTCTCGGCCCGCTATATTCCTGACCGCTACCTGCCTGACAAAGCTCTGGATATCTTGGACGAGAGCGCTTCATCGCTTATGAGCGCGCGTTTGCCGTCTCGGGAACTGCTCAAATTAAGGGCTCTGGAAGCAGATATTGAACGGCTGACCCAAGAGAAGACGCAGGCCGTGCTCAAGCAGGATTTTACCGCCGCCGCCGAGCTCAAGCTTCGGCTCGAAGAAAAAAACACTGCAAGACAGAAACTCATTGAGACGAGAAAGAATAAACAGGCGCAATATGCGCTGGAACTTGCTCCCGAACACATCCAGAGGACTATCTCTTCAATTACCAAGATCCCCCTGGAGCGCATCAGCGCGTCCGAACATACTAGGCTGCAGGCGCTTGAGCGCCGTCTGGGTAAGAGGATAGTCGGCCAAGACGAGGTCCTCTCCGCCGTCGCCGGAGCCATCCGACGATCAAGAACCGGCATCTCCTCGCCCCAGCGGCCGATAGGCAGTTTCCTTTTCTTGGGCCCGACCGGCGTGGGCAAGACTGAATTGGCCAAGGCGCTGGCCGAAGAACTGTTCGGATCAGAACGCGATCTTATCCGCGTCGATATGTCAGAATTTATGGAACGCCATACAGTGGCCCGACTGGTAGGCGCCCCGGCCGGCTATGTCGGCTACGAAGAGGGCGGCCGGCTGACGGAGACGGTCCGCCGCAAGCCCTACTCGGTCATACTCTTCGACGAGATAGAGAAGGCGCATCCGGATGTTTTCAATCTGCTGCTCCAGATCCTAGAAGAAGGTGAGTTGACCGATGCCGCCGGTAAAAAAATCAATTTCAAAAACACCATAATAATCCTCACTTCCAATATCGGGAGCTCACAGCTCAATGACTACGCGATGGGATTCGCTGAACGAATGAGGGGTTCTTCAGAGCAACAGCCCTCCCTGCCTGACTACCAGACGCTCAGAGACACGGTACTCAAAGACCTGCGGGAACACTTATCGGTGGAACTTCTCAATCGCATTGACCACACTCTGGTCTTCCGGCCTCTCGATGAGGCGGCTCTTAAAAAAATCGTCGCACTCGAGCTTGATAAACTCTCCGCAAGGATGCTTGCGCACAAGCAGCTCCGGCTTGTTGCGCGGCCTGCTGTCATCGAATTCCTACATCGGAAATCGTCTGATCCCAAAGCCGGCGCCCGGAAAATCAGGCGCCATATCCAGGAATACGTTGAGTCCGCTCTTTCCGACCTCTTGCTGCGCACAAGCCCCAAACCGAAAACCCGACTGACACTCAAACTAAACAAAAAGGGAGACAAAAAGGCTATTGACCTCGTCGTAGCCTGATAGGCATGTTCGGGAAGCTTACGGCACCGACTGTCGACCTCCTCTTTCCCCGTCGCTGCCTCGTTTGTGGCAGTTTCGACACCCACTTATGCGAACGCTGCGCTGGAGCGGTGCGAATTCAAGATTCGCAGCGCTGTTCAGTGTGTGAGGCGCCGACACCCTGGGGGCTCACTCATCCGGGGTGTCTCAATTCGGCCAAGCTCGACGGTATCTTGGCAGCCGGCAATTTCAAACAGCTGCAATATCTTGTCCATGCGATGAAATACCAGCTTCTCCAAGATCTTGCCGTGCCGCTGGGGCGCATCTTGACGGAGGGAGTGAGGCACTATGGTTTGGAAAACTTTTTCTCTGACTTTATTATCATTCCCGTGCCGCTGCACGCCGCTAAATTGCGCTACCGCGGCTTCAACCAAAGCGCGCTCTTGGCACAAACAATAGCTTCAGAGCTAGCGCTGACTCTCGCGCCCCGCGGACTCGAACGAGTAAAAAATACCGACTCGCAATCAATGCTTCCAAAACCTCAAAGGCTGCAAAATATTCGCGGCGCTTTCGCCTGTCCCGAACCTGAGGTAGTCGCGGGTAAAAAAATTCTCCTAATTGACGATCTGGCCACGTCATGCGCCACCCTTCATGAGTGCGCCAAGGTACTCAAGCGCGCGAAAGCGGAGATGGTCTGGGGTTTGGTACTTGCGCATGGCTGAGATGAGGCTGCTTATTTTTTGCAAAAAAAGAACCCGCAAAAAGTGGGTTCTATAGAGTTGAAAGCAGGATCATCACGGCGCCTGCCAGGATGACGATGGCTCCGACAAATCGCTCCTTGAGGTTCGTTTCTCCGAAATACAGTTTGCCCCACAAGATTCCGAAAAGTGCGGAGGCCCGTTTCACACTGATGGCATACGGCACGAGCGTCAGTGAAAAAGCAATCATCTGGAACGTGATTGAAATCCCTGACAATAAACCCATTGGCGCTAATATCTTTGCGGCCTTTGCATGAAAGAGATTACGGAGGCCTCCCCTCACGATAACTACGAAAAAGAACACAGCAGCAAGAGTTGTCTCCTTTACAGCATTGTAGAAGAAAGGGTCTGCGTGTGTCACAGCAATCCTATCGAATGGGGCGCCGAAAGACCACAGAAACGCCACGATGAGCATAAGCCGCATCCCGCGATTCTCCCAGAGCACTGTAAGCGGTGCAAAGAAGCCTCCCTCGCGCCTCTCCGAAAGACTTAGAAGGTACGTGCCAAGAACGCTTATCATAACTCCCAAGACGCCAAGCATTGATGGGACCTCCCGATTAATAAGTGGGGATGTGACAAGCAGAAACACGGGTGATAGCGTCACAACGGGCAGGGCCAGCGAAAGTGACGATTCTTTGAGCGCACGGTAGTAAAGAATGGAAGCGGGAATGTTGATGATAATGCTCATTGCTGTTGCTTTCCAGAACAACACATCCGGCTCAACCTTTAGCTCGAAAATGAACGCGAGCGGCAGAAGTACCGGCAGCGCGAAGAACCGCTGGGCAAAGCAGACGAGATATTCGTCAAATTTCCTGGAACCCTTTGCACCAAAAACATCTTTCAGTGAATCGGTAAAGGCGTTTCCTAAAGACCAGAAAAACCACATTTTAGCTCCTCAATCCTGGCGTGAACGCCGGAAGAAAAGTTCCAACGTTTCGTGCGTGGGACATTTCGGAAAAACCCTCTGCGCCCAAACTTCCATGACCTTCTCCTGCCTGGCCATCTTGATGTAGTGGTCGCGCATGGCCTTGGGATCGTCGTGCGCAACAACCCACTCCGAAGGGTCTTCCACGCCGATCATGCCCCATTTGAACTTCGGGTCATCGTCGTTCGGGTCAGCTTCCATCATTCGGAGCATGGCGTGGTAGTCCTCCATGCCGGCAACGGGCGCGTCAACCATTTCTCCCAATTGGGGCACAAAGGTCGGGATCGTATCCTCCGCTATGCCATTGCACTGCTCCGAGAACCCGTTGACGCCGAGAAGCATCGCCAGGTCCCAGAGACAAGCAGTGTTCTGGGGCACATTCCATTGCGTCTTCTGCCACCAGTACTGCCGCAATACCCCCACCACCGAGCGGCCCGTACTTTCGGCGAAGTGCAGGGCGTGGAAGATCTT
>Ga0155012_104_pt1 | contig 12386 bp, 9 predicted proteins | sample RifCSPhighO2_01_FD_105980 | JGI IMG/M metagenome (GOLD analysis project Ga0155012, IMG submission 105980) | Candidatus Doudnabacteria bacterium RIFCSPHIGHO2_01_FULL_50_11 | reverse complement strand
CGGTGCCTGACTCATAGGCTTCAACTACGATCTTCGTACCTCTCCTGACTACGGCCGGGACTGGCTCCCTCAAGATCGTGCGTGTGACTACTCGACGGGATATTTCTTTGCCGTTCTTCTGCGTCACCCGATACACAATACGCGCTCGACCGGCGCTTCCGGGACTCTCTTCATATTCAGTGCCGTACAACTTCTCATCATCGGATAGATAGCGAGTGTCGGCGGGTACATCCTGCTCGACTATATCGTCGAACTCAACCGTCCGGTCGATATGGATGGTGATCCCATCAGTCAGGAAGGTATCTCGATCGGGGCTGACGCGGTCTTTGGGGAAGAGATGGACTGAACGCTGATCGAGAAATTCACCTATGGTCGCGGCAGTTGTAGTCGCCTCCAGACGCCCGGGGCCGTCGAACAAGATGATCCGCAATGGTGATACGTAGTGTATCCGCATGCCTGACTCAAGCTTGGTTTCGCCTCGCGGCATAACCTCTCCCAGGGAAGGATTGATTCCCTGCTCCTCCAGGAGTGATTCCACCGAATCCGCCAATGTCACAATCCGATACTCCGTATTCCGCGTGTACAGACTCACGACGTATGCCGCAGCCTGCGGCTTATCCCAGCTGATCGCCACGACTATTCCTACCCCTATGCCAAGAAGAAGAATGATGAGGTATTGCCATTTGATCGAGAGATATTTCATCGATTGAAGTATAGCAGATCAATATGATCAAAAAATCTCTTATTTGGGCCAAAAGAAAATTGCTGTGGACAAAACCATACGATAAAAATTGGCTAAAACAAAGCCCAATATTTGCTTTTGGAGGCTCTTGAGTGAATTTCAAATCCTTGACCCCAGACCGGGCTGCTGATAAGCTTGTTTTTGTGAATAGAGGTTAATGTAATAAAGAGTATAAGCTCTTTTTTTATTATCCTGTTCGCTCCCCAGGAGGTTTGAGGAACGCTTCATCATTCAATCCGGTCGCGGGACATTCCCAAATTACGCCGTGATCTCTCGCGCGATATTGAAGAATTGAAACTGCCAAGAACCGACAAAAAATCAACATTGGAACCAACCAGGGATTCGTGGTCTAATCGCACGACGGCGTCTAGACTGTCACGAATCTCTTCAAGCGCGCATGCTCGAATCATGCGAGCTCCTCAGATTCTCGTCCGCACCCGCCATTTCATTGGATCATCTTCCCGTTCCTTTTCTTTCCTGAGAAGGAATTTTTTTGCATTCGGTCTGGAAATCACTCTCGCGCTTGTCGCATTGCTAAGTGTGGCGGTAAATGTCTCCAATCTCAACCCCGCCCCCCGTTCGGCCGGGAACCGCTACTTAGGCTTGCTTCTGGCCTACCCAGACACAAACCCCAATCTCATAGCAGAGATGAAGACCCAGAAAATCCAAATCTCGCCCGAGAAACAGCGCTACATATCAACCGCCCAAGCCTCTCCTCCTCCTCTGCTCGCGCATGGAGGAGCTTCAGCAGAAGATGCGTCCAAATCACGCGACAGCCTTCCGATGATGAGTCCTGACGGAGTACTCCAAAAGCCGAACTATACTTCAAAAGACGCGTTCCAGAATCGGGACATTGAAGAGTATACCGTCAAGGGCGGCGATTCACTTGCGCGTATTGCAAGCGTGTATGGAGTGTCGGTCCAGACTATATTGTACGAAAACAAGCTGAACGTTGCTGACTACATCAAGCCAGGCCAGCATCTGAAAATCTTGCCAACCGACGGCATCAGCCATACCGTCCAAAAAAACGAAACGATAGAATCGATTGCCAAAAAATACAAAGTTGACCCGGAGGCGATCCTCGACTTCAATGAGATTGAGGTGCCGGAAGATATCCAGCAGGGAGAAATTCTTATTATTCCAAACGGGCAGGCAGAAGTCTTGCCAAGTGCCAAGCCAAAACTCGATAGCCTGAAAAAAGTGGATGTGAAGACGGCAAATGTGCCTGATGATTATGCCGGCAGTGGCGGCGCTCTTCTATGGCCGCTCGCAACACACAATATCACCCAATACTACTCTTCCAGGCACCGCGCGCTCGATGTCAGCAATGGCCAAAGGCCGCAATTCTGGGCCGCCCAAGACGGCATAGTGGAACTGTCGGGCTGGCAAAGCGGCTATGGAAATACCGCTGTCATAAACCATGGGAATGGCCTGAAAACCCGCTACGCACACGCGTCAGAGCTGTATGTATCGGCCGGAGACAAGGTCGCCAAAGGGCAGATGCTGGGCCGCGTCGGGAACACCGGCCGGACATACGGGGCGACGGGCAACCACTTGCACTTTGAGGTCATCAAGAACGGAACGAAGTACGATCCACTGAAATTCTTCTAGCAAACCAACGAGTCTGAAAATCCCCCGCCTAGGCGGGGGATTTTTTCACTAGCAGTTCACAAACCCAGATACAGAATTCTTCACTGAAGATTGATGTTGCGGTCTTCGACGCGAACGGCAGGCAGCGCTTCTTCTGTAAATGTATTAGTCGCCGAAACCTCCATGCTCTTGGTGATTGGCATGGCCACAGCCGAGCCGCCGGGTGAGCGGACTGAGACAACAAAGGAAACCTGGCGAGTGGAAAATGCGGGGAGAGTAGTGACGCGCCATGTCAGTCGGCCGGAAGAGTCGATGAAGTTCACCTGCCCGCTTTCTCCTGTGGGATCTATGGTACCGTCAATCAACGACACGAAGGGAATATTCAGGTAACCAGAAAAGGAGATATCGTCAAGTTCATTAAAAGAATCGCTCACTCGAAGCGTAATCCGATACTGGGAGTCTTGATCTGTACGAGGCGGCTGAGGTCCAGAGACATATGAGACTTGCACGTCAGGTTGCACGCGGCTTCTTATCTTCACTCTGTCGGGAGTGCCGAGAATAGGATCAGCAAATTCATCCGCGCTAGAATATGCGTTGAATGAGATGGTAGGGTCCTTCACCCCAGATGATCCGAGGTCCCGGTTCACGCCTATATCGAGATAGAAGCTCCCCGACTGCCCCGGCTGGATGAGAGCAAGCTGCGGCTTACTTGAAGCGTTCCAAAGAAAATCGTGCCCGACCAGGGCGCCACCCTCTGCCCTCGCGTGTTTATAGTCGACAGCGTCGCCTTCGAAATGCATGCCTAAGCGGACATTGTGAATGCCCTCGCGCCCCGCATTAACGTATGTAATTGTGAATGTAATCGTATCCCCTTCTTCAGCAATCCCGTTCTTCACGGCCGATGAGTAGGACACATGTAAGGGAGACTCAATAATGGTAGAGGTAAAATAGGCCCGATTTTGCAGCACAAACGTGCCATTGTCGATATATCCAAGTTCAGCTTTCAATACGCGCTCGTCCCCGATGGATCCGCTCATGCGGCCGCGGAGGAGAAGTGTGCCTGCCTGGTCAGGAACGAGAGTATCCAGATCCCACCGTTTTCGATCGAGCGTTGGTATTGACGATGATGCAAATTCGAAACCGTCGGGTAGAGCCAGTTGGAGTTGGGCCCGCGTTAGGGTCTGGCCCGAGATATTCTGATACGAGACAGTGTATTCGATCTTCTGTGAATTGATCACCTGCGCCGGTCCGCTCACGCGAAGATTCAGGTCGGGGGCGAGCAAATTGACTCTTACTTCGGTTTGGGAAAAAAATTGCGCACTGGAATTCTCCAGTTGGTAATAAATCTTTGCCTGCAAGAGCTTGCTCTCATCCGGAATACCGGTGAAGAGCCCGTTAATTACAATCGAGCCTCTTCCGCGACTGGGGATCTGGTCATAATCAAAATTCCTTCCTGTTCCCTCCCGGCTGGTGACGGAAGAATCCAAGAATCGAAAACCGTCCGGATAGAGAATTTCCAGCCGGACATTCTTAAGCGCGTGAGAATCACGATTCTCATACGTCAATGTGAATTCCACTGCGCTTCCAGATGTGACATCGGTGGTGATGTCGAAGTGCAAAACAACATTTGCCGGACTGCCGGATTGAGGATTCCAGAACACCCGCCACCCGATGAACGCCAAGAGTCCCAAGATCAGTACTCCCACAACAGCGAACCATTGGGCGGTACGGGGCACGCGAGTTAGTAAACTTGCCCCGGGCAACTTGGCTCCCTCGGTTATCTCTTCCTCGGGCATGGAATAGATAGAGTTTTTTGGCGGCTCGAGCATGAAATATGTTTTGATAGAATACTTTAGGCGTGCTTAACGAGAAACGGGCTTGAATTGAGAGATCGTTCAATAATAGTTTGGAACACCCCTCCCAACCACCCTTCCAGCAAAGGCTCGAGATTAGAATCGAGCATAACTTGAGGGAAGACTTCGGTTGAGTTTTCCAGAGCGGTAAAGAACTCAACGCCCACCGCCGGAAGAATGCTAATTCGTTCCAATCCGAGAGCACAGCGTTCACATACTATACCATGCCATGACGGACTCCAGCGCGAAGGCTCGCTCTTAAGAGATCTGCCGCACGAGCTGCACCGATCGAAACGCGGCTGATATCCCAGAGCTGACAGAAGCCGGTACCGAAATACTAAGAGGAACTCTGACGCAACCGGCCCATCCTGGGAAAGTTGATCTAGGGCCGACCGTAAAAGAAGAGACACGTTCCTTACCGGCTGGCGATCGGGAGTTGCCCTCAGGATCATTTCAAAAATTGTGAATACCAAGGCGACTCGCTTCAAATCCCTTCCCGCGCGCGAGTATGAAGCCACCCGCCTGACCCCGGCGATAATCGGGAGATGATCTGAAGGAACAACATCGAATTCAAGCCAGGCCAGAGGTGAAAGCGCTCCCTTGAGTCGGCTTTCGTTCTTCCGAACGCCGCGCGCGAGCAATCGAATCTTGCCTATATCCCAAGACCAGCAAGTCAAAACCTCATCGGCTTCCCGATAAGGAGCTCTCTTGATAACGATGGCTGAATGTGTCCGTCCCCGCATACCCAGTATATCAACCCAGTAGTAGAACCTTCGGTTCACTACCGGGCTTCGCTTCATTTAATTTATAAAACTGCGTTGTTAACATAATGTGTTAGGGAAGCAAGCTGTCAGGCGATGCCCCGAAGTGATACAACTCGTTGGATCTGCTTCTGGGGTTGTATTACTGGGCATAATTATTTTGCAGCACGTTTGAGTCCAAGCCAGATCTTGTGTCCGGATAGTTCAATCTGCACCGATATTGGCGTCTCGATGCGAGCGCCGATGACGCTCGCCACATAGGTCTTCCCCTCATCAAAATATTCGAACGCTTCATATATTTCGGGGCTGTCAGTTTCATAATGCAGGGTAATGCGCTCCCCGACCTTCAACCCCCCACGCTTACGCAAATCTTGCACTTGCCGCTCAAGCTCACGGGCGAGTCCTTGCGAGCGCAGCGTTGGAGATATTTCTGGGTTGAGGAATACCATGCAGTCGGTGACGGCCGAAAATTCGAGTTTTTTTAAAGCCGGGTTTTGAGGCGGCTCCGCCATCAATTGAACATTCAAAAAATTCAATTCTTCAGACATAAGCCCCAAGAAACGCTCAAGGTCTGAAGTTTTTGTCACGACTACCAGGTCGCCTAAGGGCTGGCGCACTTTGAGCCCAGTGGTCTTCCGCCATGCAAGGACCGCTTCCACGATAGCGCGGGTTTCCTTCATGCGCAATAATATTGTGCGGGCTGATTCACTCATTCCCCCGGAGGCCGGCCAATCAGTCAGGTGGACCGACTCCGGATCGTGAGAGCTTCTGATAATGCGGAACACCGCATCAGCAAATAAGGGCATGAACGGAGCCAGAAGACGCGTGGTCGTGCGAATGCAATGGTCTAGAATCGTGAAAAAATCGCTGTCTTCCCGGCCTCGGCTGCGGCGCAGGTACCAGGTAGACAATTCGTCGATAAAATCCTCGAGCGAGCGCGAGGCGCGAAATACATTCAAAACATCAAGGCTCTGCGTTACCTCTGCCGCCGTCTCTTGCAGCCGGGCCAGAATCCATTGGTCGAGCACGTTATCGAGTCGGTCCGCATCGGTAAACTTTCCCTTGCCCGATTCCCAGCCGACGGTATTGGAATAAGTGACGAAGTAATTCAACACATTCCAGAAAATCATTTGGACTTTTCGCTGGAGCACGACCAGGTCCCGCTCGGAGAAACGCTTCGGCTCGCCGGGCTGATTCACGGAATACATATACCATCGAACGATATCGCTACCGTATCGCTCAATCAATTGGAAAGGGTCGATCACGTTGCCCCGCGACTTACTCATCTTCTGGCCCTTCTCGTCCAAGACATGCCCCAGGCAAATGACGGACCGAAACGGAGGCTGCTGTTCGCCCAGAGCAGTCGCTACCGCGAGAAGCGTATAGAACCAGCCGCGCGTCTGATCAATCGCCTCGCTGATGTAGTCGGCGGGAAACTGCGCGGCGAACATCTGTTCGTTCTCGAAAGGATAATGCCACTGGGCATAAGGCATGGCGCCTGAGTCCAGCCAGACATCAAGAACCTCCGGAGTCCGCTCCATTACCCCCGGGCAATCGGGACGGTCGCATCGTAGGCGAATATCGTCAATAAAAGGCTTGTGCGGATCGAATCGCTGCTGAAATTCCTGGGGATTATCCAAGACAGCGCGGAAAAACAATTCTTCATAAGAGCCGATGATGCTCACCTTGCCACAGCCTTCCTGCGGGCAAATCCAGATCGGCAGCGGCGTGCCCCAGTAGCGCTCCCGGGAGATCGCCCAATCTTTGACTTCTTCGATCCATTCTCCGAATCTGCCCCGCTTGATATGGTCCGGCACCCAGGTAATCTGCTCGTTGTTTTTGCGCAATTCAGCCCGCAGCGCCGACATGCGGATAAACCAGGAACTACGGGCGTAATACAATAGCGCAGTGCCACAACGCCAGCAGAAGGGATAGTCGTGCTGATATGCCTTCTCGCCCATGAGTGCGTTCTTTTTTTGCAAATAGCGCAAGATTGATTTCTCAGTCTGCGGATCCTTCACCTGTTTTCCGGCCAGATCGGACAGCGAGTCGATGAAGGTCCCGTCTCCCGCGACAGTGTGGAATTTGGGCAAGCCCACCCTGCTGCCCAGCTGGTAGTCGTCTTCGCCGTACATCACCGCAGTATGGACAACGCCCGTACCCTCCGTTGTAGTGACAAACGGCGCAGTGTAAATCTTATAAGACTTCGGCGAGTGCAACTCGGGAACTTCAAAAAGCGGCTCATATGAATGTCCCGTAAGAAATCGCCCGGGGAAACGTTCAATCTCTTCCCCACCAAGAGAAGGGATCTTGTCCCGAAGCTGGGTCGCTACTATATAGTACTCACTCTCGCGCTTGATGAGAGAGTACTCGATGTCCTCGCCGACGGCGAGGGCGACATTGCCCGGCAGGGTCCAAGGTGTCGTGGTCCAAGAGACGATATAAGCCGGGCCATCAAGCTCTATCACTTCGGGTTCGCCGTTTGGATTTTTTATCTGCAACCTGCTCTGCTTGAGAAGAAAGCGGACGAACACGGAGTTATCCGTGACGCTGCGGTAGCCCTGGGCGACTTCGTGGGATGACAGTGCCGTGCCGCAGCGCGGACAGTAGGGCAAGACTTTGTGACTTTGAAATAGCAGCGGCTCTCCGTTCACTTCGCGCTCTGAGATCTTCTTCAGTATCTGCCACACGCTTTCAATATAGCGCTTGTCGTAAGTGATGTACGGGTCGCTCATGTCGATCCAGAAGCCGATGCGTTCAGTGAATTTCTCCCATTCGTCTTTGTATTTCCAGACATTGACGCGGCAAAGCTCGTTGAACTTGGCGATACTAGCGGACTTATCGTCGGGTACCAGGTTCTCGATTTGGCGCTTGCCGGAAATGCCCAGGCTCCTCTCCACCTCCAGCTCAACCGGTAATCCGTGCGTGTCCCACCCGGCCTTGCGCACGACGTGTCGGCCCCGCAGGCTCTGAAAGCGCAAGATAACATCCTTAAATGCCCGGGCTTCGATATGATGAATCCCGGGCTTGCCATTTGCGGTCGGCGGGCCCTCGAAAAACACGAAGGGTTTGCTGCCTGCGTTCTTCTTCAGAGACGCGGAAAAAATCTTTCCTTCTCGCCAGAACTGAAGGATCTCCTTCTCAATCTTGGAAAAATTCGGGTGTGGCTCGACCTTCTTGTACATTCGTCTAAATATTCGGAAAAAAGCTAAATAAACTCAAAAAATTGGACGCCCAATCCCCATGCACTACCAGTATTATACCAAAAATCTTGTAAAAATTGTATTTAATCCACGATTGAATCCCGATATAACTGCAAGGTCTGGGTTGCGCACTTCTTCCAGCTGAATTCGCGGGCTCGCCTTCTCCCCCGCTCTGCTAGCGACGCACGAAAGGAGGTGTCTTTCAATAATTTTTCCAAGGCTTCCGACATGCCCTCCGTGTCGAGCGGGTCCACCAAGACTGCGGCATCGCCGGTCAGCTCGGGGAGAGAAGATACCGAACTGGTCAGTACCGGCGCGCCTGCGGCCATCGCTTCCAAGACCGGCAGACCAAAGCCTTCGTAGATCGATGGGTACACAAACACGGTCGCGAGCCGGTACAGGTTCGGCAAATCGCCAGGCGGCACATAGCCTAAAAACATCACGTGTTGTTCTAGATTTCTTGATTTAACTTCTTCAAAGATTTCCTCGTAGAGCCAGCCCTTGCTGCCCGCCAAGACGAGCTGATATTGATTCATGAGAGAAGGCCCACGCTGCAGGGCCTGATAGTACGCTTCGATCAGACGGATCAGGTTCTTGCGAGGCTCCAGGGTCCCCACGTACAAAATATATTTTTTTTTAATTCCATAGGTGCGCTTGAGATGCTCCGCTACGGCATCGTCGGACCCTACGCCAATGAATCTGTCGTGGTCAACTCCCTCGTAAATTCTCACCACCTTCTCTTTCGGAAGTTTAAAAAATTCTATGACATCCCGCTTCGTCGATTCTGACACCGCGATGATCCGCTCTGCTCGCTGAATGCTCCGTGGGACCAGATAGCGGATCGAAAAACCCTGCCGACTTGGAAACATGTTGGGTTCCCGGTAGATAGCCAGGTCGTGAATCGTCACGACGAACTTGCCGCCATAGCGAAAGGGTACGACGTTGGCAGGCGAATGGAATAAGTCCAATTTTTCTTCCGCAATTGTAGATGCGGACAAGATATGCGAGTAAACGAACGGCAAGTATTTCTTATACCGGGAAAATGAAAAAAAACGGATGATGCTGTTCGGCTCCAGAAACTGCGGCGCGATCCCGCGCGCGCGATGATCAAAGAAGAGCACAAATTCGTCGGTGCGCGCTAACGCCAGTAAATTCTTCACCAGATGATAGGTATAGTGAGCGATGCCGGCTTTTTCGCCGGCATCGGGGTTGAGTATCGTTCTGCAATCAATTCCAATACGCATAAATAGGCCTTTCTGTGATCAAGAAACTTAGTGAGCTATCAACGCTCCAACTCTCGCCCGGGAGTGCCCGCCTTGGGCGCACTACTACCGGCGTCAATTCCAATCCTCATCCGCTTGCTTGGCTTCGCTGATAATGCTCGATGATGTTATGGAAAACTGGCGTGTATTTTTCCGGCTTATTTCTCATGTCCGCCAGCAAGTCTAACCATTTCACCCATTTCGGGGGTGCGGCAACTTCCTTTCTCCCATGGAAAAACGGGCCGGGGTATATGGCTTCAAACAAATGGAGAATTTCTTTATTGTTCGGTATATCGTTATTAAAAAATTTCATGACCGGGCGAATAACAAATTTCGGAAGCTTACGGCCTTCAAATAATTCTTCTTGCAATTCTGCTCGGACGCCTCCTTCGGGAGTTTGCCCCGCCAAGACATGACCGCCGGCAGAATATTCCCATAATCCGGGTTTTTGTATCATGCTGTTACTGCGTCTTTTAATCAAAATTTCTTTCTTGCTGGCATCCTTGAAAACCAAGGCCGCTGCGGTGGCATGGAGCAAGCCTTTGGCATGAACTTCGTGCCAAGTGGCAGTTGCGACTTTCTCGCCCTTTTCATTTACCACATCGTAAACCTCGTCTTGCATATGACTGTAGTTGTGAATTTCCCGTTGTTCCATCGCGGCTTCGCCGCAAAGTCGGTCACATTTCCTGAATCGCTTCAATTCCGAGAAGCCCCAGGCCGCGCTGGATGGCGGTACCGCAGGCTGCTATGAGAGCGATGCGGAAATTCTTCAGCTCCTTGTCTTTCTCTTTCAGCACCCAAACTGCCTCATAAAAACTATTAAAATCCTGGGATAATTCGTACAAATAAGTGCATATGATATGCGGCATGTAGTCTGCTGCCGCATCTTCTACAGCGTCGGGAAATTTGGCGAGCTTGCGCAGCAATCTCATCTCTGTTTGGTCAAACGCGATTTTTTTTACACGGCCGGCGAATTGCGCTGGAGGCGGCTGACCCAATTTTCTGAGTATTCCGCTGATTCTCACATACGCATATTGCAAGTACGGGCCGCTGTTGCCTTCAAAATCCAGCACTTCGTCCCAGCGAAAAACAATGTCGCTTTTACGATTATGAGACAGGTCAAAATATTTTATCGCGGCCAGGGCTACCTGCCTCGCTACCATATTCTTTTTTGGCAGGGACGGATTCTTCTCTTCGATAATCTGCAGAGTCCTTTTTTGAGTTTCTTCAATTAGATTCTTGAGGCTCACGACACTGCCCTTGCGAGTGGAGATCGCCCCTTCAGGCAAGGACATAAATCCAAAATCCACGTGCAAAAGCATGCCGGAGCCTTTCACATAGCCTAAACGCGAGGCGATCTCAAAAACCTGTTGGAAATGGTGCGCTTGGCGGCTGTCCACTACGTAGAGTATCTTGGAAAATTTCTGACGGCTGATGCGATGCTTGATCGTGGCTAGATCCCTCAAAAGGTAAGTGGTGGCCCCGTCGGATTTGACCATGATAGCTACGCCGAGTTTCTTGTCTTCCAGATTGACAATCTGCGCGCCCTCAGACTCCGTCAAAAGACCAAGCTTTTTCGTGTCGGCTAGAACTTCCGGCATTTTGTCGAGGTAGAAGCTTTCCCCCAAGGCATGATCAAAAGGGAGAATATCTAGGAGGACGCGGTATTTCTCAAAATCCTCTGCGGACACTGCGACGAACCATTCCCAAAGGCTGCGATTCTCCGTATCGCCTTTTTCTAATTTTGCAAATTCCTGCTTCCCTTTTTCCAAAAGCTCTGGCTGGTCTTCTATTTTCTGGGTGGTCACTACATACAATTTGTTCAGTTCTTCAATGGGAGAACTCGCGATCTGCGTCCGCTCTCCGCCCGAGTTTATGAATTCTTTGTACGCTGAAAGCAAGATGCCAAACTGCGTCCCCCAATCCCCTATGTGGGTATCTGATTCCGCCGCGTACCCGAGGTAGCGGAGAATTCTCAATATGCTGTCCCCGATCACCGCGGAGCGTACGTGGCCCACATGCGGCGGCTTGGCAACATTATTCTGGAAATATTCTACCAAGATCTTCTTGCCGCCCCCGGCTTGAGAGGCCCTAAAACCGCCTCCGTCGGCATTAATCTGCGCCAGAATCTTCAGCAAATACTCTGGGTAGAATCTGAAGTTGATAAATCCTGCCCGCTCGCTCGCTTCCAGGAACGCCGCTTCGCGATCACGGTCCAACCCCTGAAGACGCGGGATCAGTGTCTTCGCAACCTCCTTCGGCTTATTGCCTGTGCGCTTCGCCAAAAGCAATGGCAAGTTGGTAGCGTAATCCCCAAAGTCGCGATTGGGGGGTTCGGCGAGGGAAAAATCCAGGTTGGCGTGCAGTGGAAAATCGGATTTTAACACATCGATAAGCAGCTCTTGGATATAGTTGCGTAAGGTATTTCTTTTCATAAATTCTCCATTATTATACCACAATTCGCGCATCACGATGATGATGGTACAATACCTCCATGCAACCAATCTCCCGCAACAAGCGCGCGTTTTCAGACTATGAAATACTCGACAAACTCGAGGCGGGCATAGTATTGACCGGGCCAGAGGTCAAATCAGCAAAGACCGGCGGCGCAAGCCTGGTGGGCAGCTACGCGAAAGTACTCGGCGGCGAGCTCTACCTCGTGGGCGCGCAGATCCAGCCGTACCGCTATGCCACAAGCAACGAATCGTACGATCCGCAGCGTTCCCGCAAACTCTTAGTCCATGCCCAAGAACTCCGCCGCCTGCAATCCGCCCTCCTAGAACGCGGCCGAACGCTCGTGCCTCTGGAGCTGCACGTCAGCCGCGGCCGGGTAAAAATCCTGATCGGAGTCGGCCGCGCGAAGAAAAAATTCGACAAACGAGAGACGATCAAGCAGCGGGAGACAACAAGAAAACTGCAGCGGGTGGTCAAACGCTCCATAAAAAACACATAATTTTTTCCTCCTGCCATACAAA
>Ga0155012_127_pt4 | contig 12446 bp, 14 predicted proteins | sample RifCSPhighO2_01_FD_105980 | JGI IMG/M metagenome (GOLD analysis project Ga0155012, IMG submission 105980) | Candidatus Doudnabacteria bacterium RIFCSPHIGHO2_01_FULL_50_11 | reverse complement strand
AATTCATTGATGGCGACCCCGACCGCTTTGGCTCCGGCACAGGCAGCGTCGACTATCGCCTCCATGGTGGAAGGGGTCCAATAGGCGGCGGCTTCACTTGAGATCATAAGGCTATAACTACAGCCCGCTGCAGATTGAATCGCGACCGCGTAGTTGGAGAGGGCACAAAATAAATCGCCGTGGTGCACCTCGTGTACAAAATACTCGCAATCCTTGGGCCGGAGTTGCTGAAGTTCTTCTGCGAGTCCACCGCAATCAACTTTCCCGGGATAATTCTTGTTGTCAGCCCAGACCATGACGTCGACTCGGCCGATCAAAAACTTTTCGTTCACAACGGTTCCGAGTGCCCGAGTAAGCATTTCCCCAACAATCGCTGCGCGATCGGGAATTTGCTCCCGCTTCGTCGCAAACGCCCGGAGCACCAGACCGATCTTGTTCTGCGAAAGAAAACTTATTCGATTCATCTTCATAATACCTCCATTCGGTACGCCCACAAGCCAAGGTAGGGCTTGGGGGCATCATGTTGGTAACGTGCGATCTGATCTTCTCTCACATCACACTTGTGTAAGAGAAGTGACAAGATAACAAAAAACCGCACTTTCGTCAAGGCGGCTTGGAAATCTCTATTGCGTGTCTATTTGATCAGTGCGGTGACCAGTACCCCGACCGCGACCAGTCCGCCGCCCAAGACTGAGCCTATGGTTGGCTTTTCGCCCAAGAAGATAAATGCAAGGCCAATGGTCAGAGCCACGGATAGCTTATCAATTGGGGCTACCTTCGACGCTTCACCAAGCTGCAACGCCTTGTAATAGAAAAGCCACGACAGTCCCGTGGCAATCGCGGAAAGAATGATGAAAGTATAGGAATATTTAGATATTTTCTGCAGCTCCGATGCATTCCCTTGGACCAATACTATTGCCCAGGCGAAGAACACAATGATGACAGTGCGAATCGCCACTGCCAAATTACTGTCCACGCCCTTAATACCGATCTTGCCGAAGATCGCCACTAACGAGGCGAAGAAGGCCGACAGAATTGCGTAGATAACCCAAGACATATGCTTCCTAACTTTCTTCTGCGCGGGAGAGGATTTGAACCTCCATGGGGTTTCCCCCGCTACCACCTCAAGGTAGTGCGTCTACCAGTTTCGCCACCCGCGCACGCAAGTTACTTTTGCAATTTTAGCACAAGTAGAAAATAAAAAAAAGAAGGCGATAACACCTTCTAAAAACTAATATCGACTACACCGAAGCTTCAGCCTTCTGCTCAACCGTATCAACGTATTCCTGTAGAATCTGGCTGAATACCTTTTCCCCTCGATTGGCATATGCCGTGGCAATGGCGACCGGCCCTGCGCCTACTTGCTGGTATTCCCATACGTCACATCCGGTTGAAATTCCTCCTATACCAATAACTGTTATTGTCTCGGGTAAAAGCTTGCGCCATTGTTTCACCTGTCCAAGACCAATCGGCTTTAATGCTGGTCCGGCGAGTCCAGCTAATCCGTCGCCGGGTGTGATAAGACGGTTGCCGTCCAGGCGGAGACCAAAGCCGTTCGCAAAAGCATTGATGCACGCTACTCCAGCTACACGGCCAGATTGTGCCTCGATCGCAATCTGCTCGAGCAATACCGGATCGGAAAAAGGCGAGACTTTCAACACCAGTCTAATTCGGGGGCTTAGGACAGTCTGCAACCGTAACACTATCTCGCGGACAAGGGTTGGTTCAAAGGATGCGATGCGCTTCTGTTTACCCCCATCCCAAACATTGGGACACCCAAGGTTCGCCTCGTAGACATCTACGCCGGCAGCATCCGCGACCTGACCCAAGATCACATATTCCTCAGGCGAGAATCCTGCCCCACTGAAAATCAAAGGCTTGCCCGCATCGTGGGCGGTCTGGGTCATTCGGGGGAGCTCCTGCTCATAGTAGAGTCGACCAGGGTTGGGCAAGCCGAGTGAATTAAGTGAATACGCGCCTCTTACTGGATCCATCTCATACACATTGCCTTCGTTGCCGGTTCGAGCGGCCATGGTGCCTGAGCCAACCATGATTGCTGCAGCAGCGGAATTAGCTAATTTCTCCACGTCCTCCGCTCGCTTGCATGTTCCTGCGGCATTCATGATTGGATGTTCCAACTGCAGGCCAGCCAAATTAACTCCAAACTCCATAGTGCCTCCTAAAAATTGATTTCCTCCAGTAGTGGAAATAGACTAGCAAAATAGGACAAAAAAATAAAGGCTTCATGCCCTTGTTTCGCAGTGATGTTTCACCTCCTCTATAAATTAGGTGATCTTCCAGCCTTCCTTGGTTTTCTCTATTTTGCCTTTGAGCTTAAATCCCGCGGCCAACACATGGCCGCCGCCGCCGAAGGAACGCGCGATCGCCGCCACATCCACGCCCTTGTGCGCCTCCGAGCGCAGGCTGCCCTTGATCTCCTCGCCGCGCTGCTTGAGCACCATCGAATACCGCGCTTCCGGAATGGTGGTCAGCACCGACGCGATGCCTTCCAGATCCTCCGGCTTGGCGCCGATAGACGCCAACTCATCTTCAGTCACGATGCTATACACCATCTGCCGGCCTTCGTCGAAACGCGCATTCTCAAGGGCCAATGCCCAGGCCCGAAGCTTGGACAGTTCGCTCTTGCCGAAGTAATAGTCGGCGATCCGGTCAATGCGGGCGCCGCGGCGCATAAGCTCGGCTGCGATTTCCAAGACTTGGGCATTGGTGTTGGCATGGCGGAAGCCGCCCGTGTCATTGAAAATGCCCGTAAGCAGATTCACCGCGACCGTCTTGGTAATTGACGCCCCGAGGAATTTGATGAAATAGTAAATAATTTCGCAGTTTGCAGCCGCCGTGCTCTCCACCAGATTGACCGTCCCGAACATATGATTGTCCACGTGATGATCGATATTCAAGATCGGATGCGCGGCAAAACGACTTGGGTCAAAACCGATTCTATCGATGACGCCACAACCCAAAAAAATCGCCAAATCAAAGTCTTCAGGTGGGATATGGTCACGGAGTAGCTGCGCGTCAGGCAAAAAGAGCAGGTTTTTGGACAATCCGCCTCGGGCAATATATTCTACCTTTTTTCCCCGGGCTTTCAGCACGGATCCCAGCGCTAGCATTGAACCTAAGTCATCGCCGTCGGTGTATTCATGTGACAGAAAAAAAATAGTATTCGCCGCCGCAATGAGCTCCGCCGCCGGAGCATAATCAAGTGTCGTTTTCATGGTGTAATTGCTGTATCAGTGAGTCAATATGCTCCGAGAATGCGGGTGCCGTATCTATGTGGAACGAGATTTTTGGCACAATGCGCGTTGTCATCGCTTCGTATATCCGGCCTTGAATCTCGTACAAGCCGCGATTGAGTACGGCAAGCACTGCGTCCGGATCCTGTTTTAGTGCCGAAAACCAGATCTTCGCTTCACGGAGGTCTGGGGTGGTAGCAACCGAAGTTACAGTGACAAGGCCGGTGATGCCAGGCAGATCAGAATCACGAAGAATATCCGAGACAAGACGCTTGAGGAATGAATTGACCTTACGCTGGCGTATGCTCGGAGTTTTGCTTTTGCTGTTTGGTTGCCGCGACATAAGCCGATGAGATTATTGAATTTTCTTCAGTTTCTTTTCCTTCAAATGCTCATCAACAATCCTGATCATGTCGCCTTTTTGTAATTTCACCTTGGTCGAAATCTTCAATCCGAAATCCGAACCGGCGGGCACTGCCTTCGCCACCTGTTTATTCCTCTGCAGTTCGAGAATTTTCCCCTCTCCGATTTTTTTCTGTTCCCGCATTAACAAAGCCTTGCGTTCCTCTTGCAGCTGCCCCGATAGGACAGTACCCCCTACAATGCTGTAATCGCGTTCACTGCGAAAAACGGCGAGCAACTTGGCCTCACCTACGGTGATTTCTTCTACTTCAGGAAGTATGAGCGAAAGAATCGCCTGCGTTATATCTTCAGTCAGCTCGTAAATAATCTCATAAATGTCGACGTTGACCTTCTTCTGCTTGGCGAGACGGGCGGCGGCGGAAGATACGGAATTGTGGAAACCGATTATCGTCCCGCGGGCTGACTCGGCAGCCAAGACATCGGACTCGTTAATTTCGCCCACGCCTTGGGACACGATCCGGATTTTTACATCCTGGTTTTCTAACTTGTGTAATTCCTGCAAAATCGCTTCCAGCGACCCTTGCACGTCAGCCTTGATAATAAGATTCAGCTGTTGGTTCTCCGCGTCCGCTGAAATACCGGTCTTATATGCGAGCCGCTTTGCCTGGCGCCGCATCAGGAGCTTCTTCGACTCGGCCTGCGCATCGCGGATGTCGGTATATACCCGCAGCAAATCACCGACTTCCGGCAGCCCGGAAAGACCGGCGATACGAACTGGCGTAGACGGACTGGCTTGGCGTATGACCTTGCCGTTCTCGTCTTCCATGGACCGAATTTTGCCGTAGGCTGAGCCTACTGCGACAATATCTCCGACATGCAACGTGCCATTTTGCACGATTACTGAGGCAATCGGGCCCTGAGTTTTGGAAAGGTTTGATTCGATCACTGTTGCCACGGTTGTGCCTGTGGGGTTTGCGCGATAATTTTCAACTTCCGCAGTCAATAAGATCATGTCCAGAAGCTTGTCTACGCCAATATTTTGTTTCGCAGAAATCGGAACGAAAATAGTCTTTCCACCCCACTCCTCGGATACCACGCCGACTTCGGAAAGCTGAGACTTAACCCGGTCGGGATTAGCTTCCGCTCGGTCGATCTTATTCAAAGCAACGATCATGGGAGTCCGAGTCAGCTTTGCGCGATTCACCACCTCAAGCGTCTGCTGCTTGACGCCATCGTCAGCCGCGACTACCAAGACAATAAGATCGGTGACGTTGGCGCCCCTTGCTCGCATCGCGGCGAATGCTTCATGGCCCGGCGTATCCAGAAAGGTAATGTATTTATCTTTGTAAAATACTTTGTACGCACCAATATGCTGCGTGATTGCTCCGGCTTCGGTGGCCATGACATTCGCTGAACGAATCGTATCGAGCAGCTTCGTCTTACCATGATCGACATGGCCCATGACCGCCACGATTGGGGGGCGAATGGCCAAGGATTCGGCTGACTCATGGGCAATAATCTCATCGACTGTCCCTGACCCGGCAACACTCCCCTTTTCCTCTTTAGCTTCATATCCGAATTCGCTCGCCACTATTGCGGCGGCATCAAAATCGATCTGCTCATTCATCGACGCCATTACGCCATTTTGAATGAGGGTCTTGATCACTGCAGAAACGGACTGGCCGAGTACGGATGCGAGATCCCGGACAGCGATCACGGAAGGGATCGTCACTTCTTTCACCGCCACGGGCTTGGCGGGGTCGATCTTTGGCTTGGGCTTGAGTTTCTCGATGATTTGCCTGGCCAAATGATTGTCTATTTTTCTGGCCCGAGGAGATATTTTGAAGCCAGCCTCGCGTAATTTTCTACGAAGATCAGTGAGAGAAATATTCAGTTCTTGTGACAATGAGGAGATATTCATTCGGGGCGGGATTGGCTATGAATAGAAACTGTACTATACCCTATTTTACTCACATATTCAAGGGTTAGGCAACCTACCAGAAAAGAAAATCCCCGCCCGGGCGGGGAAATTGCTGTTGATTATTAGAATTGTCGGCTCCGGCCAACGATTACCCGCACTTTTTCCGGACTCAATTCAACAGTGACGGGCGCTCGGGCAATGATCGAGCCTGCCAGATATACCGGTAGCCCGTCTGGACCCTTGATCTGGATCTTCCGAGCATGAATGATTGAGCCGCCAGGCAGCTGCTCATAACGATGAATCTTAAGCAATCCACGATTGCGCCAGACCTGCAGACTCCCAAGCTTGCTTGCGAATACAACATCTAAAAGTTCATCTTTCGGATTCCCGACAGCAATGCTGGAAGATGCGCCTACGCTATTATCACGCGCATTGATGATGCTTGCGCCCAACAAAGGATTGGTCACGGTATACGACCCGTCTATTACCATTTCGATATCAACTGTCTCTACCCGCAAGGCCTGACGAATACCCGCTAAGAATCCTTCGCCTTCTCCTTGTCTGTCTGGATCGACATAAGTGGGCGGGCCGAAATACACATTAGAAATAAAATGGGTCGGGCCAATTTTTGCGATATCTAAAGCCTCCACTCTTCGCTTGGCAATGGTTGCGACAGAGTCTGCGAGATCGCCTATGCCAAGGATTCCTTTCAGTCCGCTATTCCCCGCCAGTGGAATGAAACCTAGCGTCAAGGGTTTACCGCGGCAGGCAGTAAGTACTTTCGAAAACGTCTCGTCACTTCCCACCACCACGAGAGTGCTAGCACCGTGCGAGAGAGCAGTGGCGACCAGGTCTTCGACGGTTCGCAGTTTTGTCACCCGCGCCGTCTCACCTGCTACTTGATACTCGCCCAATAACGAGAGGAGTCTGCTTTGGTGGAATTCAAAATTTTTCCCGTCAAATTGTTTTGGATCTACCAAATAATAGTACATACTCCTCTGAAATATCTTCTGGGCTGTATAAATAATGCCAAGGTGCCACCTGCAGCATGCTTGACATTGCTTCTAATATCTTAGTCTGGCTATATCTCCTTTGAATCTGGCACCTTGGGTGGAATTTTTTCTTTCTGTCGATCGGCCATTTTGCATGCACCATTGAAATATGCGCCTTCTTCGATGGCGATTTTCCCGCACTGAACATCGCCATCAAGATACCCGGTCTGGAGTATGGAAATCAAACCGATGACACGAATATTACCCATAACAGTCCCGGCGATAGTGGCTGCTCCCGCTTCAATGTTCGCCTCAATCTTCGCTGCGGGTCCGATGAAAAGATTCTGGGTAGTCTTCACCGACCCGTGCACGACGCCGTCAATCTTGATGTCTCCTTCCGACACGAGATCCCCCTCAATCAAAACAGAATGCCCAACAATGGTTTCAGCAGCAAGGCTTTGGTCGGGCCGTACGTTGATACTCTTTGTCATGGGTTTGGCAGGTGAACTAATGCCTAGCATAAAGAGGCTGTAAAAAACTATTTGAGTTATTGAACTATACTATTATACTCCACGGGCATGTATCGGCTTTCCAGTATGGCTTTTTTTTCTTCTTCGGTCAAGGGAATCTTCGATTGTCCGTGTTCGATTGGTTTGAGATAAGTCCGGCAAGTATCTCGGCCATAAAGTGAGGAGAGGACGAATCCATTACCGTGTGCATCCAAGATAGCCACGGCAAAGGAATTATTCCCGCCCAGGTCGGCAAACGAATTGAAACGGAAAATTCCAACGTGTTGTAAGGATAGCTGCTGCATTTCCGCCACGATTCGGTTTGCTTGGGACAAGGTCTTCAGATCCTGCGTCTGCTTTTGAATCTGTTTCCCTTGGTCTATGATCACTTCTTCAAGATCAGCGCCGGTCTTGCCTGCAAAGAATTTTTTTTGGAATCTGCCCAGCGCGCGGATCTTTCGATATAGCAACATAACCCCGGCCAGAGTACATAGGAGTATGAGGCTGATTATAAGCTCCGGTAAAGTGAGAGTTTTCATCAGATTAGATTTGCAGTATACTTCTCATAGCTTACCATGATAATCCTTTTGCCGATATTTCTTATATCCTATAATACATGGCGACAAATTCAAACATAAACCCCAATGCTTCAGCCGAACGCCAGATCCTCAGGCGGGATTTCTTGAAGGCGTTATTTATCAATGTTTTCTTTCTCGCTGTTTTGTTGGGCCTGTATCTTGCCAATCGATACTGGAATTTCCTAGATAAGATTGCTGCCAAATTCTGATCCTGGCAACCGTTCCACGGGCCCATAGTAAAGTGGTATTACGCGGCATTCGCATTGCCGAGGCCCGGGTTCGATTCCCGGTGGGTCCACCAGTAAACTTCTTTAAGCAACTATACAACAGCCTCAAGCCGGGGCTGTTTTGTTTTTATACTCTCAGAAGTTTCGATGTCTTGATCAAGAATGGTGGAAGCAGTCAGAAATCCCAAGAGTAGAAAAAATATCATCTGCCCTTGTGCAAGCGAATAGGGGTAATGATCAAAAAAACTGATGAAAATATATGCGAGCACCATGCACAGCAGTGCCGCGACCAATGGTGACTCTTTTTTTCTATATCCAAGGTAAACAATGTAAGCCAAATATATACAAAAGGCAATAGCTGCTGGGATGCCGCTCTCTGCTGCGATTAGTAAAAAAATATTATGAACGGGCTGATGTTGATATGCCTGCAGTGGGATTGGCGTATGGCCATCCATGACTCTAGTAAAATTTTGAATACCTACACCCATCCAAGGATGTTGGGTGATCATATGGAGACTAATAGTCTGATACAGTCTCCTGTCACTAATAGCTTCCTTGTTTGTAGTTCCATATGAAACCACCCCCCCACGCTCCAGAAACTGGGGATAAAAAAGCAATCCCGTAAATATTGCGGCGGAGATTACCATTGACAAGGTAAAGAACAAGTTTTTTCTCTGCTCTCTTTCATTTCGTTTCATGATAAACATAAGAGCGAAAAATCCCAAAAAGGCTAATGCAAAACTAACGATGGCAACCCGAGAGAAAGAAATTGCCAGGCCGGTTGTCTGGAGAAAGATTGCAAAAGCAAAAAATATTCTTTTCCAGGTTTCACGACAAACGAAGAGTAAATAAATGGACATCATAAGTCCAATAACAATAAATGACCCATATACATTTGGATGCGGGAAGGTTCCATAGGCTCTTACAATAAAAGTTTCATGATAAACACCAAGCAGCTTATCGACTATCCATTTCTGTCCAAGAGCTTGTTTGAACTTAGCCAGGCCAGGTATGTAAGACCTGATGAATTCCTCCCCCAGAAAATAGAGTCCCAAAGATTTTTGCCCAAAATACTGAAATATACCTATTGAACTTTGTATGCAGGAATTAGCTAAAATTAGCCAAAAAGATGTGTGAAACATATGTTTCACAGTCAAAATGTTTATTATGAAACAAAATATTACTATCAATAAAGAGATAATAATTGCCTTAAATAAGCCAAATATCATTGTTTCACGATGAACAAGAAGTGATACAAAGTTTAGAATTAAAAAAATAAAAGCTGGGGCCAGCATTAATATGCTTTTTCTAAAACGTTCAACGTGAAACTCAAAAAACAGAATGTATAACAAGAACGATATTGATAATAAAAAACCAAGTATTTCGATTAAATATAGGGAATTAGTGTTGTAAAATATCAAAACTCCTTTATTATAGGAATCGTCAAAAAAATACGATTTCTTGATCTGAAAGGGAAGTGATACTATCAGTAAATAAAATAGCCAGATGCTTAGAATTCTAAAGATTTTTTTTAATTTATGCATGTTTTTGCTAATGTTCAATATGAAACAATTATAATTGAACCCATAAGGTATCTATACGTTGATAAAGTCTGTGGTACAATTAATTCATGCATGCGTTGGAATTCAAAATAACAGCTCTAGAGCTTCGAAAGCAGGGGTTGACATTTTCTGAAATTATAAGTCATTTGCCAAGAGGTATCTCGAAAAGCACTTTGTCTTACTGGTGTAAGGAGGTTCGACTGGCTGAGTCTCAAAAGCTTAGAATCAATCAAATCAGTTTAGAAAAATTAAAACTAGCAAGACAAAAAGCACTGCAAAACACCCATCTTCTGAGAGTACAAAATCTTCAGCGGATACGATACGAGTGTACTCCTTTACTTCCTCTGGTTCACGATCAAAGGATAGCAAGAATTATGTTGGCGATGCTTTATCTTGGGGAAGGCTCGAAAACGCGCAAGAGTTCGCTCATGTTCGGAAACTCTGATCCATCTATTATAGCTCTTTTTCTAGGCTTGCTGCGATTATGCTACTCGGTTCAGGAAAATAAATTCCGCTGTACTGTACAATGCCGCGCTGATCAAGATACGAACGAACTTAGGGATTTTTGGTCAAAAAAAACAGGGATAAAAACAAAGTATTTCTATCCTGCCCAGGTAGACAAACGAACTTTAGGAAAAATCACGAAAAAGGAAAATTATAAAGGAGTCTGCCGTATAGATTATTTTTCTTCAAAAATATATAATGAATTAATTGAATTGGGCACACTAATAGCCTCGGAATATCCATCTTCTGGGCCTGTAGTATAATGGTAACACGCGACTATGGCATAGTCGAGTCGGGGGTCCGATTCCCCCCAGGTCCACCAAATAATGACAAACCAATTTGAAAATCTTTATCATTTGCAGTAAGACATTTTATTCCGCAATCCCCATGATCAAGAAAATCTTGGAAAATCATGGTCATGTGATAACCCTGCCAAACACCTATCGCTATCCAGCTGCAGAAAGAAAGTATAGAGAGCTTGGCTACAAGCAACACTCTGAATGGAAGGCGGGAATGTTTAGACAAAGTTTGAAAAATATTGAAAATAACGATGCCGTTCTGGTCCTGAACTTCGAAAAGAATAAGATACCCAACTACATTGGCGGAGCAACCTTTATAGAAATGTACGATGCGTTCCGACTAAAAAAGAAAATATTTCTTTATAATGATATTCCGACGGGCATTTTCAAGGATGAGATCATTGGCTTTAACCCAACAGTCATCCATGGCGAGTTGGATAAGATTATCTAGTTCTGAGTACACCACAATTCTTCTGATCATGTTCCAATAGAGCCTTCTGTGGTCTGCCATTATAAGCCGCTAGCGAGCGGTTTGTTTGTAGGAAATAAGACTGATAAACTATTGATTACCCGCACTTTGGCCTCCTCGTAGTTCAACGGATAGAACAGCGCCGTCCTAAGGCGTTGATGTAGGTTCGACTCCTACCGAGGAGAAGGAATAGATTTCGGGGTGGAGTATGCCGGTAGTACGCACGCTTCGGGTGCGTGTAGACTGGGTTCGATTCCCAGCACCCCGAGAAAAGATAAAAACAGCAATATACAATGAGACAATGCAAGATATAAAGTCAAGATTGAATGTGGGGCCACTGGGACTTTGAAGGATCTAAGTACACAATTTCTCCCTTGGAATTGCTGAGAAAGCCCGATAAGTAATCTTGAAATTTCTTCTGAATGATCAATAACAAAAACTTAATCCTAATGGCTACTCTTGTGCTACTGTTGGGTTACTTAGTTATACGATTTAATAGCAAATATTCCAGCGTGCCTGCTACGAGTGAAGTGAATCCACCAGCCTCAAAAGAACTATCAGGGGAGGAATATGCGACAACCAAAGAAAAATTTCTTGATTTAATAGTGAACCATGACCCAAGGGTTGCTCTGGCAGGACTGCGGGAAGAAGTGAAAACAGATAATGCCTTACTCCGTTCTTGCCATGCACTGGTGCACGAAATTGGACGCGCGGCATATGAAAAGTATGGAGATTTTGGCGAAGCAATAAAATATCAGGACGAGATTTGCAATTCAGGCTATCTGCATGGGGTTATCGAAGCTTACTTTTCAAACGTCGCAGACGTCTTTGTTGCCATAAAAGCGGTATGCGACCCATATCCTGTGGGTACATATTTGAGTTGGGAATGTTATCACGGAGTAGGCCATGGCAATATGTATTACACCTCCAATAATCTGCCGAGGTCTCTCGAATTATGCGATAGATTTGATGATTCTTTTGCCCAAGCGGCTTGTGCGAATGGTGTGTTTATGGAAAATTTTAATACCGACCAAAAATTACACCCTTCGGCATTCCTAAAAGCAGATGACCCGCTTTATCCTTGTGCGGAGCAAACCGGTCAACACAAAAATGACTGTTACCTCTATGCCCCGACTTATTATCTTAGCCTTCATAAGAACGACTATACTGATGCTTTGAAGTGGTGCGAAGGCGCAGAATCGCCTTATGTAACAACTTGCGTCCAGGGCGTGGGAAGCCAAGCCATCAAGGAGAACATCAATAATCCCAAATTCATAGAAAAAGTTTGCATGAGCAACACGAAGACGCAAATCGACGCATGCATTGTAGGAATGATCGGTTTATTTATCAATCACTATGGTTCTTTGGAGCCAGCTGAAGAACTGTGCGAGCAGCTTGAAAAATCAAATAGACGAGCTTGCTATCTCTCAATTCAATCAAGCTCAAGATTGTTCGCAAACTGACAGGGACCAAAACGAGCTTGTGCCTGGATACCAAAACTCCTCCCGCAAGGGGAGGAGTTTTGGGTTTATATGCCGATGATGTCGAGTTGGGCGAGCACCTGGTTATTCCAGCCCACCCAACGCCTCATCATCTTGGCCGGCGGATCCAGACTGTTATCGTGATATTCTCTAATCAGGTTGTTATGGTTGACATTTTATACTAAAACTGCCATACTGGCAGGTCTCAAAATGAAATTTTTATGAGTGTCATGAAGGAGGAGCTAAGATGCAATTTGCACTTTGCGGTAACGTTCAAAAAGTGCTGG
>Ga0155012_117_pt3 | contig 12683 bp, 17 predicted proteins | sample RifCSPhighO2_01_FD_105980 | JGI IMG/M metagenome (GOLD analysis project Ga0155012, IMG submission 105980) | Candidatus Doudnabacteria bacterium RIFCSPHIGHO2_01_FULL_50_11 | reverse complement strand
TTTCTGCCTCCGTAAACGATGCCACGACCTGGAATTCAGCCGTCGGTAGATAGTGGTGTTGCGAGTACTCCTTCAGTAATGTTTTGAAAAGTATCTTACTGCCTTCCGTGTTGAGCGCTGCCGCGAGAGTGGGGCCGCAGACTTTGATACCAGGAGCGAGGTGGGCGAAGAAGTCTACGATGCCGTCCACGAGCGGCTTTTCTGGCCCGGGGACGATCATCTCAATCTTTTCTGCTTGAGTGAGTGACGCTAGCTCAGAAAACAACGCAAATCCATGTTGTGTTTCAGTAGGCCGGGTGACTATCTCGTCCGCTGCCATTCCCGGATTGCCAGGACTGCAGAATACACCCTTGACCGAACGGCATTGCTTGAGGCGCCAAGCCATGGCGTGCTCTCTTCCACCGGAGCCGACCACCAGTACATTCATCACGTCCTCCTTCTACGATGAATCGACAGCAAAAAAGCTGCTATCGCAAAAGTATACCAGTCTTAGCATGGTAATTCAATTGCTTAAGTGGCGCGTCCTGGAACTCTTTGATATACTAGAAAAGCGCGCCGCTATTGGCCGTGATAAGTGGCATCACGGTAAAAATAATCATTGCCACGATGAAGACGATGGCGAAGACCATCATCGCGCGATTGAGATTCTTTCGGTTTCGAAGCATAGAGAATAGTTGGTAGCGGCTGGTCAGGAGTCTGTAGACTTATTATAGCAAACTTTTCTGGCAAGCGGATCTACCGCTGACTACAGATTATTACCTATAAACTGATCCATGACCTGGCAGAAACTCATAAAATCAAAATTATTTCTGTTTCTGCTTCTCATCACCTTGGGAACATTCAGTTATTTCTTCGCCCAGGAATTGAAAGACCGTTATGATATCGAGAGGGAAATTCGTTCCCTGCAAGGACAGATTGCGAAGCTGGAGCAGGGGAATACCAATCTTACCAACTTGATACAATACCTCAAGTCGCCCGGCTACCAGGAGAAGGAATTGCGCAGCAAACTCAATCTCCAGCGGCCCGGCGAGCATGTTGTTGTATTGCCTCAGGAGTCGACTTCAAGTGCGATCGATCTGGCAATTGAGGGCAGGACATCAGAGCACGAGCCGAATTGGCGCAAGTGGTGGAATTATTTTTTCTCTCATTAATATCCTCACAATATCATGGAAAATTCCGAGCACCCCCCACTCGAGACCCCTTCTTCAACCACGACCTTGCCTTGGTTGCGAGTGCGCTGGCAGCTAGTGGTGAAAATCTTGTTATGGCTCGTCGCGTTTTTTATCCTTGGCGTGGCCGTATTTTCATACGGGATTTATAGAGTGCGCTGGCAGAATCCGACCGTATCGACGATCACTAAAGTTTTGCCTTTCCCCGCAGCTATGGTGAATTGGCGCATCGTATCGCTCTATGAATTCAACAGCCGTTTTGACGCTTACAAGAAGGCGATCACGTACAATCAAGACTACGACTTTTCCGACCCTAAGAACACCGATGACATCCACAAACAACAAGATGCTCTACTGACCCGGATGATCGATCTGAAGCTGGAAGAGCAACTCGCCCGGTCGCGCGGAATCTCAGTATCTTCCGATGAAGTCGATCGCGAGCTTGAGACTATCGCCGTCCAGGCGCAGGTAGACCCCAGCAATCTCGATGACCTGGTGAACAATATTTACGGCTGGAGCAGACAACAGTTCATCGCTAACGTCGTGATCCCACAGATTCGGGAGCGCAAGCTGCAGCAGGCTGTCGCTTCCGACGTGACACTCAATGCCGATGCTCTGGCGCGTGCCCAGGATGTCCTCCAGCAGATTACTGCAGGCGGAGATTTCGCCAAGTTGGCTGAGCAGTATAGCGACGATCCTAGCTCCAAGCCGCAAGGTGGCGACCTGGGCTGGAATCCGTCCGGGGCTTTCGTTACCGAATTTGAAGACGCGGTCTCCAGGCTGGAAATCGGCAAGACCTCTGATCTCGTGACGACGCAGTTCGGCTATCACATCGTCCAAGTGCTCGGACGCACCGGTGAGGGGACTGCCGACGCAAAGACGCATGTCCGTCATATTCTGATCGCGACGAAGCCATTCACCGACTGGCTAGCTCAACAGACTGAACAGTCCAAGGTCTGGAAGTTTCCGGTGATCTGATCTACTATCACGTGAGTGCGGGATTAGTATAGTGGTAGTACGTGACCTTCCCAAGGTTAAGGTGCCGGTTCGATTCCGGTATCCCGCTTAAAAAATGGGTTCGATTCTCCCGCCTCAGCTGTGAAATATTTATTGATGGCGGGATCGTCACCCGCTTAGAAATACCTTTTCAAAATTACTTCGTTCTAACTGAAAGGCCGCTACAATATGTAGCGGCCTTTAGTATATTGACATTTTATGTATTAAATGCTATAAACATAGGTTACCGGAAATCGTATTTTTATCCGGAACTCTCTGCTGCGCAAGCGGCAGCAATCTGAACCTAAGGAGGGTTCGATGATTCGTGAGAAAACCGCAATCTTGATTCACGGCTGTCACGTGGACGCTGAAGGCTGGGAACGGATTATCTGGGGAGATCCGGAAAAAGGACTCCTTGGTCGGATTCCAACCGGCATCGCGCTAGCTCTTTCGGAAGAAGCTGACCTCATTTTCTGGGGCACCGGTGCCTCGGAGAGGAACGGGAAGAAAGAGTCGCAGATCATCTTCCAGTACGCCCTAAGGCACCTGGAGGAACTGCCCGCGCTGTTTGAGAGGGCGGGGCGAGTAACGTATCGCAAATACCCCACGCCGTTCGAGCTGGAGAAGCTGCTGCCAAAGATCTCCTACATCGATCTCGTCACCCAGAACACGGCCCAGGAAGTCGAAGCGGCGGCTGCGGAATGCCGCGCGCGGGGGATTACCCGGCTCATCCTGGTATCCTCGCCCACCCACATCGGGCGGTGCAGGCAGGATGCCGACAAGCTGCGCGCTGAAGGCAAGTTGCGTGACCTCTGGGTCTTTGACTTCTCTTCCGATACCTGTTTTGAGGGCACGACACCTGGCGACGTCGTCATCATTGAGCCGCCGCACAGGGGTGATATGCCGAAGTGGCAGACCTACAGGTATGCTCGGGCCATGTTCGGCATCATGAAGCGGGGCGAAGTGGTATACGAGGAGTTCTTACGTGCCTTCGGCCAGCTGCTTATCACCTTCGGCGTCACTGTTGACTGGCGACCGCGGCTCTGATGCATGCCACGATCTCAATACTTGTTTTTACACGAGCCTTGGCTTTTGCTGATTAATAAGATCACGCAAGAGCCTTTTTTATAAAAAAAGCCTGAGAGAATCAGGCTAACGCTTCGGGCCCACTGACACCTTGTGCGCGACGACTAGTATCGTTTCCGTCAAGATATACAGATCGAGCATCAAGGATCGTTTCTGTATATATTCCAGGTCGAGTGCAAATCTCTTCTTCGTGCCGGCATCTCTCCACTTGCTGCTCGGGTCTATCTGCGCCATACCCGTCAGCCCGGGCTTTACACAGAGTCGCGCACGATATTCTGGAATCAACTCTTCGATGTCTCGATATCTTTGTAGCGACATCGGTCGCGGTCCAACCAAGCTCATCTCTCCGATAATGACGTTCCACAGCTGGGGTAATTCGTCTATGTGCATCGGCCGAATAAACCTGCCGACCCGGGTGATTCTGGGATCGTCTGGGAGCGTAGGAGATCCGAATGCTTCGCTGCCCGCTCGAAGACTGCGGAATTTGTAAATTACGAACGTCTGTCCGCCCTTTCCTATTCTTTCTTGCCGGAATATCACAGGCCCCGGGCTGGTGGATCGGATTGCAAATGCGGTGACCGTCATGATCGGGGCTGCGAGAATCAATCCGGCAGCAGACAAGAAGATATCCAGTGTGCGCTTGGTGGATTCGTATAGGACTGGGTACTGCGCTGAGTTTGCGACAATATCTTGGTCCAAGATCGTTCCTCCTTCCCAATGTCAGCAGACTATACGAAATCAGTTTTTCTTTCAATTCAATATGACGAATGCCCTATCTTTTTCTTTGTCTTGACAAAAGCGAGGCCATGTTGTACCCTAATCTAGCGCCGAAAATACCTGCCATCACGTCTAGTTTGCGTCCAAGACGGTAGCTGCCAGCTCCTCCTTGGATACGTCATCCGGGCGTGACTCTGGCGGTTCTCGCGTGCTGGGGGCGCTTGCTTGTAGCTGGTACTGGCCGGTTCTCCAACTGGTCAAGCCAACCGAGGTTACTTAGCCGTCTCCTCGAAGGCAGACGCCCCTAATTTTCAGGAGGAAGCTGAATCCCCAATAAGCTGTCGCCTAAGCGCCAAGGTAGCCCCAAGCTATTATTTGTGTGCTCGGCGCGCTTTTTTTTTCCGCCGATTTTCGCTATACTCACGATTGTATCCGCCGAAGTAGCTCCCTTTTCCGCTCTTACTTGTGTTCGAGCTTCGGAAGGGCAAGATACCGCATTAGTTTGCATGTTTACCCATGCTGCGCTCTAGTGAAATCAGAGTGTAGTATGGGCCGAAGTACAGGGGCAGCCTCGCATCTTTTATTGCCGAAGTAGCTCAGCTGGTAGAGCAGTGCTTTCGTAAAGCAAAGGTCGTGGGTTCGACTCCCACCTTCGGCTGACAGGTTAAACTTTATTATGAACCACCTCACGAAATTATTTCAGCTTTTGGAGCTTACCCGCTCGCAGCCGCAGTATGGCTACGCGCTGGCGGGGATTCCAAAAGATGAGCTTTCCGATCTGGCCCAGCATCATTATCTGGTGACCATGATAGCATGGACGCTTGCACGAGAGGTGAAAAGGGCGGGTGCTGAGATTTCGGTCGAACGCGTTCTCGAATTCGCGCTCCTTCACGACTTGGGAGAGCTTTTTGGCGGCGATATCGCTATGCCCTATGCGCGGGTCAATCCGAAAGCCCGCAAGCTAGCCAAGGCTTTTGAAGGCGAAAACCAGCGATACCTTGCCAAATTTTTCGCTCCCGACGCGTCCTATATCCGGGCATTGGCCAAAGAAATACTGAATGCGCGTTCTGACGAAGCCTTGATCGCCAAGGTGGCTGACTATATTGAGGTTGTCCACTACCGACAATACGTTGGCAGAGTTTCTCCAAGCGACATTGCGATGTCAGCCAAAGCAATGGATAAGAAGATTGCAAAGGCAAAAGACCAGCAAGTTCGCAAAACACTCGGAGAATTCGCAAAACTGTGGAGGAAGGAGATGCTGAAGCCTCGTAAAGAAATCTTTGAAGACAACAAATAACATAAACACATTGCTCACTGATTCTGAATTTGTGAAAATCCGCGTGGCCGTCCCTCTTTCCGCGGCGGACAAGGTGCGCTCAGCCCTCGCGTCGTCCGGCGCGGGAGTTATGGGCAAGTATGATTCAACCTCCGCTTCAATTCGTCAGACCGGCCGTTTCCGGCCACTGCCCGGCGCCCACCCTTCTATCGGGGAGGTGGGGAAGATTGAAGAGGTCGAGGAGGAACTTATAGAGGCGCTCTGTCATCGCGATCTGGCAGATCAGGTAATAGCCTCGGTACGAGCGGTGCATCCTTATGAGGAGCCAGCGATAGATATCCTGCCGCGTTTGGAGATAAAATAGGCTCAGCAAAGCCGTTTTTTTATTTCTATCTATCTTTTTTGGGTATTTTATGCTACACTCTTCACGTTGAAATATAGATATGAATACCCAGCAAAGGAATTTTTCCTCGACTAAGTGGCAGATGGTGGGTTTGGCCTGGGAATTGGGATATATTATCGCCCTGCCGCTGCTGATATTATTGCTCCTGGGAAAATATCTTGACGAGCGCTATGGCACGGATCCGTGGCTTAAGATCGCAGGTTTTATAATTGCAATCACGGCTACGATTCTGTGGCTGACCAGAAGGTTTCGGGAAATTAGAAAACTAATGAATACAAACAGCTCAAAAGAACTAAAATAATGCTTGCTCTTCCACCCCTCGCCGCTGAACCTGTTTTCTCGATTCTGTCATTCTCGATTACCAATACATATATAAATTCCTCGATTGCTGTTGTGGTATTCGCGATCTTGGGACTTCTGCTGCGAGTGCGTGTTGCTGAAGTGCCTCACGGCTTGCAGAATGCCGCCGAGGCCGCAATTGATTTCATCTGCAAATATTTTGACCAAGTCACGGGCTCGCGAGCAAGAACCGTACGGTTCTTGCCGATTGTTGGGAGCCTGTTTTTCTTTATTTTGCTTTCCAATTGGCTCGGTATCTTCCCGGGTGTGGGCTCGATCGGCGTGACCCGCATGCTTCACGGAGAGCAGGAGTTCATTCCGATCTTTCGCCCAGCCGCGACCGATCTCAATCTTACTCTCGCGATGGCGGTTGCGGCCGTCGTGTTCTCGCATATCGCGGGGGTCTTTGCGATCGGGTTTTTCAAATATGCCAACAAGTTCGTCAAACTGGGTGACATCTGGCATGCAGTATTAACCCGCAGTGGCACGAAGATTCTGACAGCGATCATTGAATTCTTTGTGGGTTTCATCGAGATTATTTCGGAGGCGGCAAAGATGGCGAGCCTTTCTTTGCGTCTCTTCGGCAATATTTTTGCGGGCGAGGTTCTTATGACCGTCATTGGCGGCTTGATTGCCTTCTTGGTGCCCTTGCCGTTCATGGCGCTGGAAATTCTGGTCGGACTCATTCAGGCGGCGGTATTTTCCATGCTCGTGCTGGTATATCTGACCGTCAGCACCGAGCCAGTTGTGGCACACCATTGATTGTTGCTCCGACGGCACGACAAGTGTGCGTTCGGAGGAGCATTCAATAATAAAGATCGTATAGTATCCGACGTTAAATACCAATACTCCCGTCGAGAGAACTACGATAAGGAGCTCTATGACCCCAGAATCAGTCGCGGTGCTGGCCAAAGGCCTGACCATCGCCATCGGCGGCATCCTGCCGGCTTTCGCGATCGGCAAGATCGCAAGCAAAGCGATGGAGTCGATCGGGCGCAATCCCGAGTCGGCCGATAAGCTCTTCGTGCCCATGCTTCTTGGCATGGCGTTCGCGGAGGCTATCGCAATCTACGCCCTGGTTATTACGTTCATCTTGTAGTCTCGGCGCAGGAGCCCCGTCGCACGGCTCCTGAACCGAGCTTTCAAGACTCGCGCACATGTTGCATAATTTTTTCATCGCCGCGGCGGCAGAAGCAGTCGCGCCCAAACAAAATGCCATCGAACTTCTGGGACTCAACTGGAAGCTATTTGTCGCGCAGCTTATTAATTTCGGCATTATCGTTTTGGTCTTATGGAAGTGGGTATTTACCCCGCTGACTTCCGCTATGCAAGCCCGAACGGCAAAGATTGAGAAGTCGCTTCACGACGCGGAGGATCTGAAGAAGAAGATCGCCGTGTTCGACGCTTGGAAGCTTGAGCAGGACGCCAAAGCCCGGGTGGAGTATGAGCACGTAGTACAGCAGGCGCAAGCGGCGGCGACAGAAGCAAAAAGCGAGATCTTAGAACAAGCGAAGTTGCAGTCAGAGAAGCTGGTCACGGATGCGGAGAAGCGGATAGGGCAGGAGCGGCAGGCGATGGTACGGGAAGCCCGGGAAGAACTGGCTTCCGTGGTCATCGCGGTTGCTGAAAAAGTGCTGAAAGAAAAGATTGACCGTCCGAAGGACCGAGAACTGATTGAAGCAAGCTTGCAGTCTGTTCACAAGCGATAATATGAAGATTACGCCTCAACAATATGCCGCGGCACTCTATGACGCGCTATCCACGACCCGGCCCTCAGACCACGATCGAGTTATAGAAAATTTTCTGCAAGTCTTGCGGGAACATGGCACTCTGTCCCTGCACCCGGAGATTGAGCGCGCATTTCTAGAATATGAGAGTAAGCAAAAAGGCGAGATAGCTACAACCGTGACGACAGCGCGAGAAGAAGCACCCCGCCATCTCATCGAGAGGCTCAACGAGATTGTCGGAGGCAACGCGGTAATCCGCAAAGAGATTGACGAATCCCTCCTCGGCGGCGTGCTGATCGAGACGGAAGACACGCGGATTGACGCTTCAGTCAAGACACAATTGCGCAAACTCAAAGATTCATTAAGCGAATAAGATGAAAGCCGAACAGATAATAGAATCCCTTAGGAAGAAGATCTCCGAATTCCAGTCCGATGTCAAAGTCGAGAAGATTGGCCGCGTAATAGAAGTGGGCGACGGTGTGGCGCGCATCTCGGGCTTGCGTGAGGCGGCAAGTATGGAGATGGTCGAATTTGAGACTTCTTCTGGCCCAGTCTCGGGCGTGGTTTTGAATTTGGAAGAATACCAAGTTGGCAGCATCATCCTGGGCGACTATACCGCCGTTAAGGTGGGCGATATCGTCAAGAGCACAGGCAAGATTCTCTCAGTCCCCGTGGGTGATGCTCTTATCGGCCGAACGGTCGGAGCCTTGGGCCAACCCAAGGACGGCAAAGGGCCAATTGCGGGGAAGGCATTCTATCCAGTGGAAAAGATCGCTCCGGGCGTGATCACGAGGCAAAGCGTCAAGCAGCCGGTGCAGACCGGCATTGTAGCAATCGACGCGCTCATCCCGATTGGCCGCGGACAGCGCGAGCTTATCATCGGCGATCGGCAGACGGGGAAGACGGCTGTGGCAATCGACACCATTATCAATCAGCGCGGGCAGAACATGATCTGTATTTATGTCGCGATCGGGCAGAAAGAATCGAAAGTCGCCAAGCTCGTGGCCGAATTGCAGAAGCACGGAGCCATGGACTACACGATCGTGGTTTCAGCCGCCGCTTCCGAGCCCGCGGCCTTCTCCTACATAGCGCCTTACTCAGGCTGTGCGATGGGTGAATACTTCATGGACCAAGGAAAAGACGTACTGGTAGTTTACGACGACCTCTCCAAGCAAGCTGTAGCATATCGAGAGATTTCATTGCTCCTGCGCCGCCCGCCCGGACGCGAAGCGTATCCGGGCGACGTGTTCTATCTGCACTCGAGGCTTCTCGAGCGCGCGGCCAAGCTCAATCCAGACTACGGCGGCGGTTCTCTCACCGCTCTTCCTATTATAGAGACGCAGGCAGGCGACATCTCCGCATACATCCCGACCAATGTCATCTCCATCACAGACGGCCAGATATTCCTCGAGTCCGACCTTTTCTACAAGGGCATCCGGCCCGCTCTCAATGTCGGTATTTCCGTTTCCCGTGTCGGCTCTTCCGCCCAGACAAAAGCCATGAAGAAAGTCGCGGGGAAACTCAAACTAAGCTTGGCGCAGTTCCGGGAACTGGAAGCGTTTGCGCAATTCGGTTCTGATCTCGATGAGGCGACCAAGCGAACACTGGACCTGGGACGCAGGCAGACCGAGGTCCTCAAGCAGCCGCAATATTCTCCGATGCCGCTTGAGCGCCAGGTGGCTATCTTGTATGCCACAAATAATGGACATTTCAATACCGTCCCAGTCGAGAAGATGGCAGAAACGCAAGAGAAATTTCTTCAGTATGTTGAAACCCACGCCAAGGAAGTGCTGCGCGATATTGGCAAGAGCGGCGACCTGATCGAAAAAACTGAAAGTAAGCTAAAAGATACCATTGCTCAATTTCTTAAGACTCTTAGTAATTCATAAAGCTATCATCTGTTAGCTATAAGCTACAAGCTCATTCATGCCCGGACTTCGCGACATCAAGAATAGAATCAAAACCAACCAGAGCACGCGCAAGATCACCCGCGCGATGCAGATGGTTTCCGCCGCCAAGATGCGGCGCGCCCAGGGCGCAGCAGTCAATTCCCGTACGTACTCTGATCTCGCCTGGCAGCTGATCGCAAGTTTGTCGCAGAAGATTGATCTTACTCATCCGCTCTTGCAGACATATCCTGATGCTGCTAAGTCTGGCATTATTGTCATCTCAAGCAACAAGGGACTGGTGGGGAGCTTCAATTCCAATCTGATGGCGAAGATGCGGGGCATGGAGGGGCGAGACAAGGAGGTCATTGCCGAATTATTTGTGATGGGGCGCAAAGCGCGCGACTATGCCGCAAGATTCGGGAAGAATATGGCCGCAGATTTTCCCAAACATGATACCTATGTCAGTATTGAGGCGATCTACCCGCTCGCCCGAATGATCACTGATCTATATATGACCGGACTTTATCGCCACATTACTCTCGTTTACAACAAATTTATTTCTACACTCGTACAGAAGCCGACCGCGCGGCCACTCCTGCCCTTCGGCCACAAAGTGCTGGATGAACTCGTCGAGTCTGCTGCGGAACAAGCACCGGCGGAGTATTTATTTGAGCCTCAAGCGGACGTGGTTCTAGCCAGCCTGCTTCCGCGCATCATCGAGTCGCAGATCTACCAGGCAGTGCTGGAAAGCGACGCGTCGGAGCACTCGGCTCGGATGGTGATGATGAAGAACGCGACCGAGGCAGCCGGGGATCTGATCTCCGACCTGACCCTAACCTACAACCAGCTGCGGCAGGGTAAGATTACTACTGAGCTTGCCGAAATCACCGCCGGTAAAATCGCTTTGGAATAAATTAGAGAATATGGAATTTCTAATTGATCTAATTAAACTAAGTACTAATTATTACTCATTGGGATTTGGTTGGAAATTAGGAATTAGAAATTAGTAATTTTAATAAATCACATATCGTACTTAGTAAATCTGTTGAAAATATGAGCAAAGGAAAGGTATCGCAAGTCATTGGTCCGGTGGTCGATGTGAAATTTGAAAACAAGATCCCTGCGATTTTCAGCGCGCTTGAGATTGTCATGGATAAGAACAAGCTGGTCCTGGAAGTCCAGCAGCAGCTCTCAGGCGGCGTCGTCAGAGCCGTCGCCATGTCCTCCACTGACGGCCTGCGGCGCGGCATGGAAGTCACAGACACTGGCGCACCTATTTCCGTTCCCGTTGGCCGCGTGACCCTGGGCCGGATCTTCAATGTCTTGGGACAGGCCGTGGACGGACAGCCAACCCCGTCTTCGGAAAAGAAATATCCCATTCACCGTCACAGCCCGTCATTTACCGAGCAATCTACCAAGACGGAGATTCTGGAAACCGGCATCAAAGTCATTGATTTGATCTGCCCCATTCTCAAGGGTGGCAAAGTCGGCCTCTTCGGGGGCGCGGGTGTGGGTAAGACCGTTATCATCCAGGAACTCATCAACAATATCGCGAAGGCTCACGGCGGCGTATCTGTCTTCGCTGGAGTGGGGGAGCGTACGCGCGAGGGCAATGATCTCTACCATGAAATGAAAGACGCGAAAGTATTGGACAAGCTGGCCATGGTTTTCGGCCAGATGAACGAGCCGCCGGGCGCTCGTGCTCGAGTGGCCCTCTCCGGCCTATCCATGGCGGAATACTTCCGCGACGAAGAGAAACAGGACGTCCTCTTGTTCATCGACAATATTTTCCGTTTTACTCAGGCGGGTTCGGAAGTGTCGGCGTTACTCGGCCGCATACCGTCTGCCGTGGGCTACCAGCCGACACTGGCGTCAGAAATGGGCGAACTACAAGAAAGAATCACTTCGACGAACTTGGGCTCGATTACTTCAGTGCAGGCCGTGTACGTGCCGGCGGACGACCTGACTGACCCTGCACCCGCCACGACATTTGCTCACCTCGATTCCACAGTTGTGCTTTCCCGGGGACTCTCGGAACTCGGTATCTATCCGGCCGTTGACCCGCTCGACTCCACCTCAACGATCCTAGACCCGAATATCGTGGGTCGCGAACATTATGACGTGGCCCGCGGGGTACAGAAGACCCTTCAGCGCTACAAGGACTTGCAGGACATCATCGCGATCTTGGGTATAGAAGAACTGCCCGAGGAAGACAAGATTGTCGTCGGCCGCGCGCGGAAAATCCAACGATTCCTCTCCCAGCCCTTTGCCGTGGCCGAAGTCTTTACTGGAACAAAGGGGGAGTTCGTGCCATTGAAAGCGACAGTGAAAGCCTTCAAACAGATTCTGGCAGGCGAGTATGACAGCCTGCCTGAGAGCGCGTTTTACATGAAAGGCGACATTAGCCAAGTGAAAAGTCAGTAAAGTTCATCAAGTAGAAAGTTCTGATGAAAATCTATTTTGAGGCTTCGATCCGGGGCGGGCGTGGTGAGCAGAGCATTCAGGCCGAGATTATCAGCCTGCTCTCACACCACGGCCAAGTATTGACCGAGCATGTAGGCGATGCGAGCCTGACTTCGGTGGGCGAGAATAAGGCGAGCGAGCATATTTTCGAAAGAGACGTCGCATGGCTTGAGGAGGCAGACGCGGTAGTGGCGGAGGTAACGATGCCGAGCCTTGGGGTAGGGTATGAGATTGCAAAAGCGGAAAGCTTGCAGAAGAAGATTCTTTGCGTTTACCGGCCTTCAGATGATAGGCACTTGTCTGCCATGATTGATGGCAACCCGGCCCTCACCACCCAGCAATACGCCCAGGTGGGCGACCTCAAGCAAATATTTGATAAATTTTTCAAAAGATAAGTGAGCGCGATCAGCTTCAAGCTTGTCACTCCCGAACGAACGGTTCTGTCCCGGGAACTGAAGAGTTTGTCGTGCCCCACGGAGCTTGGCCAGATCACTATTCTGCCCGGCCACATTCCGCTGGTGGCCAATCTCGTGCCGGGAGAGCTGCACGCCCGAGGCGAAAAAGATGATTTCTACATTTATGTCTCCGGCGGATTTGTAGAAGTCAAGCCGGCTAGTG
>Ga0155012_114_pt1 | contig 12939 bp, 15 predicted proteins | sample RifCSPhighO2_01_FD_105980 | JGI IMG/M metagenome (GOLD analysis project Ga0155012, IMG submission 105980) | Candidatus Doudnabacteria bacterium RIFCSPHIGHO2_01_FULL_50_11 | reverse complement strand
CTGCCAGAATTCCCGGTATCGTCCCTTCTGCGGATTGTCCGCCCGCCACACTGGAGCGATCTGATAGCGCTTGAAGGGCTTCGGCAAATCATTGCGATTGGCAAGGTAATATCGCGCAAATGGCACGGTCAGATCATAGCGCAAGGCCACGTCTCTATCGCCCTGGTCGCGGAAACGATACATGAGCTTCTCGTCCGCGCCATATTTGCCGGTAAGTGTTGAAGCGTATTCTATCGCAGGCGTGTCCACTGGAGCAAAACCATACCGCTCGAACGCCGCGCGAATTTTGGCGAACATGTCGAAGCGAGCCGTTTGCTGCTGCGGCCCGAAGTCTCGAAAGCCTTTGAGAAGTTGTGGTGTTTTGTCTGCCATAACTTATTTATTATACCATAAAAAAACCGCCTATATTACGGCGGCGGCTATTTGATCAGAAGGTTTCTTAAAAGTTTGCATTATTTTTCTTTGCGCGATTTATGGCCTTCCCGTCAAGACATCAAGGCGCACGAGAAGCTCGTACAGCTTCCCTCGTGGGGTACGAGACATTTTTTCTCTGGTTTTATTCAAAGCATATATTAAGCCCGAGCTCTTTGTATCTATCATGTCGTCTTCACTTGAGTTTGCCAGTTCGCCTGATTTTTTTTTCATCTCCTTCTTGCCCGATTCGTAATCTTCATCGCCCAACATTGGAATTGGTTTATCCCCATGAGCAATCCTGACCTTTTCTTGCATCGGCACCAGCGTTCCGCCGTGATGAGACCATTTTTCCTTGCTTGCGCGTTCTTCATAATGACCCTCTGTTACCGGGCTCAAGGCAGATTTGATTAAATTTTTTAATTCTTCGATTTTTTGCTTGTCCTCTTCAGGTGTAAGGCCTGTTCTCTTGCTTTCGAGATCGCCTACTATCTTTTCCAGCTGAGGCAAATATAATGAATAATCAGCGCTGGTTAAACGGGTCCTTCCCGGTTCAGACAAATTCTTCAGAAATTTCTCCGTCTGCTCTATCATTATCTTTTCGTTTTCTACTTCATGTTCTTCGATTGATGTTTCGGCGGATCTCATATTTTTTTGATTTCTGCCAGTTTATAATTTTTTTGAAAATAAAGTATCGCCTGATAGCCATAAATCAATGCCACCGTATAAACAATATCACCAAGCAACGTTCCGCGCAAAAAAGGCAAGCCATTGATGTAAGCGCTGATTACACCTGAAAGATTGTGTGTGTAGGCCGAAGGAGGATATAAGAAAGCAAAATTGGTGACCAAGAAAAATACTATCGCGGAGGCGGCGGGAGCCGCGAGCACCCGATACGAAGATTTATTCCGCTTGACCCACAGCCCGGCCAGAACGCCAAATAGGTGGGCCAGGTAAACCGCGATCATGAGCTTCAACCCAAAAAATCCCAGAAACACGTCAGATACGAACCGGATGGCAAGCGGCAGTGCTATGGCCATGCGGAGCGGCAGATAGACGGCGGCGACAATCGCCACTGCCGTCACCGGGGCGAAATTCCACGAATGCGGGAAAAGACGCGTGGCCACGGCTGCGGCGAGCAAAAAAAGGCAAACAAGCGCGTTCTTCTTCATGCCGGCTATTCTGTTATCGTCTCCAGCCGCCATTCGATCTGGTCATTGTCTTTTGTCTTGTAGGATGACGCTCCAATAGTCGAAGATTTTCCGTTGACATAGAAGGCCCAGAATTCGTCTGCCGCGGGCTTGATGCCGTCGATGGCGACGACCATCTCGCCCAGATCGCCGAAGTCCTTGGTCTCAACTTTGTGATAGAGCTTGAGCAGGCTCATCGCTGTCTCACCCTTGATGCCGGCATAGAAGAACGACTGCTGTCCTTTGACTTGAGGCGGCGCGATTGTTTGCTCTTGGCCTGAGGTCACCGGTTGAACCGGGGATTGGGCCCTCTGAGAGAAAATGCTATACCCTAGGACTAATACGGCAACCACCAATAAAGAACTTAGGATTTTGATTCGTTTGATCATTGGAGTTTATTTTTTAAAAATTGAAATTTCCTTAAAAATCTATGCCCCGCTGGGCGATGAGACCTTGATAATATGGGTGCTTGATCATCTTCATCTCGGTCACTAAGTCGGCACCCCGCAGCAACTCATTATATTTCGTATGGCCCGTCAGGGCAAGGGCGTCGAAATCCTTGCTCATCCGAAACAGACGTTTCACCTCGGCAATATTTACAAGCTTCAATTCAATCGCGGAAATCAATTCGTCGGCAATGATCACGTCGTAACGTCTGGGTTTGATTTGCCGGGTCAGCCAGCGCAGTCCGGCTCGGGCTGCAGCTGTGTGGATTGCGTGTTTCTTCTTATCTCCCAATATGCCGACGAATCCGCGGCCCAGAACCTTAACTGTAATACCCTTAAGAGATTGCAAGGTTTTAATTTCACTCGATAGTGGCCACTCGCCTGATTCACGAACTTTCGCCGCTTTGACGAACTGGGCAAACAAAACTCTTTTGCCCGCCCCTGCCGCACGGACTGCCAGACCTACTGCCGCAGAAGTCTTCCCCTTCCCGTCGCCGATGTAAATAATTACCAGACCCTTGCGATTCATTCATTTTAACTTAAAACAAGCCATATTTAGGCTGCATCAGGTTATCTACAAGAAAATTCTTGTAAGGAACTTTGCGGAGTGTATATTTGAGGTGGAAGGTCGGGGAGAATGAATCCCACCAAAATCAGTGGGCTTCATCACCCGGCTTTTGATTTTCAAAAGGGCCGAGCTGGCCCTTTTATTTTTCTTTGCGCTACCAGCTATCAGTCTTCAAGATCAATTACCCGCACTTGGAGAAGCCGCAATTGTTGCAGGTCATGCAGCCTTCCGCCATATTAAGCATATTGCCGCAGTCCGGGCAGGCTGGGGCAGTGCCGATATTCGCAATCGAGGTCGCAGGCTTGGTCGGGTGCAGATCAGCGCCCGGGCCGGGGGTCAAGATGACTTCTTCAATCTCAACTTTCTGCATTGTGGGCGACTGAGTCGCTTCAATCGCTTCAGTCTTGGTGGGGAATTCCAGTTTTGTTTGCTTGCTCTTGCCTTCCAGATGACGTTCCAGCGTCTGGGCGATCGCGTCGGCGATTGAGAGCATAGGCTTGCCCTGGTTCCACATTGGATCGGGGCCGCGAATGCCTTTGAGCTGATTGATGACTTCCTCAACTTTCACGCCCGCCCGAAGATTGAGGGAAATGAGCCGGCAGATGGCTTCCACTTGGCTGTGGAAGAATCCTCCTGCCTTGCCAAGCTGGGAGAAGACCTCAAATGGCCCGTCACCCGGCGTGTCGTTGACCGTAATATAGAGATTGCCATATGCGGTCTTCACTTGATACGTCTTGCCTTCCAGTATCTGAGGCCGCTCACGAGGGGTGATGATGCCATAGCCTGAGGCATCGGTTATCGCAGGTGTCGGGGCGGATTGGGCGACGACGGGATTCGGCAGCGTAGCCGCCTCAACTGTCTGCTCAATTGTTGCGGCGGTCTCGGCAAGCGAGCCGTCACCGTCCAGTTGGGCCGTCAGCGGAACTTCTGACTTGTCCTTCACGTTCTTATTAAGATTGAGTACTTGCACCTGCCTGCTGCCGTCGCGGTAGACCGTGCAGCCCTTGCAGCCCAGCTTCCAGGCCATGATGTAGCCTTGACGCACGTCTTCTTCTGTTGCTTCGAAGGGAAAATTGATTGTCTTGGAGATCGCATTGTCCACGTGGCGCTGGAACGCGGCTTGCATCTTGATATGCGCTTCGGCTGCAATGTCCATCGAGACTACGAACGTATCTTTGAGATCTTGCGGCAAAGCGATATTCTTCACTGAGCCTTCGGCAACAATCTGATCCATAAGCTTGTCAGAGTACAACCCGCGATCTTTCAATGCTTTCTCAAAATATTGATTGGTGTAGTAATATTTCCAGCCGTCCTTGTCCTGTTTGGTGAAAGACAGGGCAAAATTCGGCTCCACGCCTGAAGAGGTATTGAGAAACATGGAGATCGAGCCGGTGGGAGCAACGGTGGTCAGCATGGTATTGCGCATCTTGATTCCGGTTTTGGCGTAAGTGGACTTGTCCCAATTCGGAAACACGCCGCGCGTTATGGCAAATTCTCGGCTGACCTTGTGCGCTTCGTCCTGGATGGTACTCATCACTGACTCGGCTACGGCGTAACCCGCCTCACTATCATAACGAGTGTTCATCTGGTAGAGCATGTCGGCAAAACCCATGATGCCCAGTCCAATCCGACGATTGTTCCGGGACATGTCCTGCACTTCCTGCACCGGATATTCGTAGATGTCGATGACATTGTCCGACATGTGCGCAGCCACCCGCGTGACATAGCGCAGGCGCTCATGGTCTACACGGCCGTTTTGTACGAGTTTGGCCAGATTGATGGAGGAGAGATTGCACACGTCATACCAGGGCAGGAATTGCTCGCCGCAGGGATTGCAGGCGTCAATCTCCTGCATCGCAATCATCGGGTTGGTCTTATTGACCGAGTCTAAGAAGACGACGCCCGGCTCGCCGTTGTGCCATGCGCCGTGAACGATCTCGTCGAAGAGCTGCTGGGCGGTCATGGTAATCTCTTCTATATTGAGTATCACCCCGGAGCGGTCGCGGGTGATTCGCCGCAGCGGCATATGCTTGCCGTCGAAGGCCGGCTCCCATGCTTCATTGGGGTGCTCGGTCACAGCCCGCATGAAACGATCGGTGACGCCGACTGAAATATTGAAATTACGTATGCTCCCTTCGACTTTCTTGCAGTGGATGAAGTCGAGAATATCCGGGTGCTCGACATTGAGGATGGCCATGTTGGCCCCGTGCCGGCCCTGCTGCTTGATCACGCCGAAGGCTTCGTTGTATACATGCAGGAAGGATACCGGGCCGGAGGCCATGCCCTGGGACTTGAAAACGTAAGAGCCGGCAGGCCGCAGGTGGGAGAAAGCAAAACCCAGGCCCGATCCGGCTTTCTGCAAGAGCGCGGCGTCCTTGAGCGTCTTGAAAATACTAGTCATACTATCCTGAATAGGCAGCACGATACAGTTGGCAACTACGGGTGTGGGCGCGCCGGCATTGGTGATCGTCCGGCCGGCGGGCGTGTATTCGTGAGAGGCTAAGACTTCCAGAAATTTCCGCTCGGTCTCTTCGACCTGAATAGTGCTTGCGCCATAATTGTAGTCCACTTCAGCGAGCGCGTGCGCGATGCGATGCAGCATCTGCGCCGGACTCTCCTGTTCCCCGGTGGGCAACAGCTGCAGATAACGTTTTCTCATCATCTTCAACGCATTGTCCGTAAATGAACTGTTAATACGGATTTCTTCTTCTGCGGTAAGAAATTTGTGGGCGTAGATCTGTTCGGGCGTGGACTTCATATTTTATTTTATTTCACGGCGGGGCCGCTGCGAATGAGCTTATTAATGCAGAAACTATGATAATCAGAGTTTGCGCAATTCTTTCTTGAATTCTTCCACATCGCTGAATTGGCGGTAGACGGAAGCAAAGCGGATATAGGCGACTTGGTCCATCTTCTTGAGTTGCTTCATGACTACATCGCCGATCTGGGCCGAGGTGATCTCCGTGTCTGAGGTAGAATTGGAGATCTCCTGCTCGATGGCGGCAACCAGCTTCTTGAAGGCATCTTGGGTGATTGGTCGCTTTTCCAGCGCCCGCTTGAGCCCGGCAACGAGTTTTTCCTTCGAGTACGGCTGGCGCTCGCCATTGCGCTTCACCACTATAAGATCGAGAATTTCCATTTGCTCAAGTGTGGAGAAGCGGAATTTACATTTGGCACACTCCCGACGCCTTCTGATGGCATATCCATCGGTCGCGACCCGAGAATCAAGAACCTTGGTATCGTTGTTGAGACATTTGGGGCATTGCATGAAAAAAAAGTTGGCAGTGAGCGTGCGGCATTTGACGAGAGTTCCAGACCTAGGTCAAATGCGTGAGTTCAGGTGTGGTTTTTAAGACCATAATAATAAGCGGTCCTGCGTGCTGGTTCAAATAACCGCTTGTGACCCTCCTATCTTGTCGTATCATATCACTTCTGTCCCTTGCGATACAACAATTGTCTTTTTGTTTTGATTTCTCGGTTTGATAAGGAGCAACCGTGCGGGTTAACACTATATATAGTGTTCCTATATACTATCTTAGCACTATATCTAGTTTCGGTCAAGACCGGCGATTTTGCCTGTTTTAGGGCTTTTCAGAAAAAATTCAAAAAAATATCCACATCTTGGTCCGGAAAAATAAAAAAAATCCGCTGGAGTAACGGAAAATCGCTTAGAGTGAAAAGTCAAAAAAGCATCACGGCCCAAATTCAGCCTTATTTCATCTTCTTCCTAATAAATGCCGGGATATCAAGCTCATCCTGATCACCGCTGGAGACGTCTGCCTCCAGGGGCTTTGTGGAAAACATGGGCCTCCGAACTTTAGAGGAGGTTTCTCGCTCTGGCATAGGCTCTTCATCCATGCGGCTGGAAGCAGACGTGGGGGCTGCGGGCGACTGTATAACCATGGGTTCTGCCACTCGCCTTCGCGCCATATCATCGAATCCCGTGGCAACGACTGTAATCTTTACCTCATCTTCCATATCCTCATCGATCACAGCTCCGAAGATGATTTTCGCTTCAGGATCCACCGACTTGGTCACGAAACGCGCGGCTTCATCAACTTCGTGCATGGACAAGGATTTGCCGCCAGAAATATTGAAGAGCACGCCCTTCGCGCCATCGATAGACATTTCAAGGAGCGGGCTGCCTATCGCCATCTTGGCGGCGTCCACGGCGCGGTTATCACCCGTGGCCCGGCCGATGCCCATGAGGGCTGAGCCGGCATTCTGCATGATCGTCCGCACGTCGGCAAAATCGACATTTACCAATCCAGGAATGGTCACGAGTTCCGCAATGCCGGCCACCCCTTGACGCAGCACATCGTCGACGGTCTTGAACGCCTCCAAGAGCGGGGTCTTCTTGTCGATGATCTGTAACACGCGGTCATTGGGGATCGTGATGATCGTATCTACATGCGCCTTCAGTTCCTCGTGGCCTCGTTCGGCGATCTCCCGGCGCTTCGCGCCCTCGAAGCTGAACGGCCGTGTCACCACCGCGACAGTAAGAATACCCATCTTCTTGGCAAGCTCCGCCACGACTGGTGCCGCGCCCGTACCGGTGCCGCCACCTAAGCCGCAGGTGATGAACAGCATGTCGGAATTTTTGATGGCCTCCATAATCTCTTCCTTATTCTCCTCAGCCGAAGCTCTTCCGATTTCTGGGTTCATGCCCGCGCCCAGTCCGCCGGTGGTTTTCCGGCCAATATGCACCTTGCGATCCGCGGTTGAGTGCAGGAGCGCTTGCGCATCGGTGTTCACGGCTATAAATTCGACCTTATCGATCCCAACTTCCATCATCCGGTGAATCGCGTTGTGGCCGGAACCCCCAACGCCAACTACCCGTATTCGGGCAAATGTTTCGATTTTGGGAGAAATACGCATACGGGCTGAAATAATGTTTTAAAACTAAGGCAAGAATGATTTGAACCAACTCCGAATCTTATTGGTCAATTCCTTGGGAATTGGCAGTGAGCTAGTCAATTTTTTAAATACGTGAGAGGATGGCCGGGCATACTCAATGCCCCACAGCACCAATCCTACGGCGGTGCAGAAACTCGGCTCATCCAGGCGGTCGATCACGGTGCTAATGTTCTGTGAGATGCCAATCTGCACGGGCAAGCGAAGTTCTTTCTTAGCCAGGTCGACAATTCCAGGTAACTGAGCGCCACCTCCGGTCAGCACCGCACCGGCTGGAAGCTGGCCGTCGCGGCCGATCGCCTTCAATTCTTTGTTGACGAGGCTGAATATCTCCTCGAGTCTGGCCTGAATGATTTCCCCTACCAACTGCCGGCTCACTCGATTGTCCTCGGATCGGTCGAGGGTGTGCAGGTCAATCTGCTCGTCTTTCTTGGCCTTCGAACGTTCCGCAATACCATATTCTAGCTTTACCGTTTCGGCGGTGTCAATTGTGGTCCGGAGCCCAATGGCCAAATCATTAGTGATGTGAGATGAACCGATCGGGAGGATCGTGGTGTGCAAAAGCTCGCCCTCTTCGAATACAATCACTCCGGTCGTGCCGCCTCCGATGTCGATGAGTGCGCAGCCCAGCTCTTTTTGCCGCTTCGTCAGAACTGCCTGAGCGGCGGCGAGGGGCCCCAAGACCAAGTCGTCGATCTCAAGCCCCACTCGCAAAATACATTTAGTCAAATTTTTTATAAACGGTACGGAAGCTTGGATGATCTGGCTATCCACCTCTAAACGTATCCCAGTCATCCCGAGCGGGTCCTTAATACCCATCTGACCGTCTACGGTGAAGGTTTTGGGAATGACATGCAGGATTTCTCGATTCGGAGGGATGGAGATAGCTTGGGACGCATCGACAACCCGGACTATATCCGCCTCACTGATCTCTCCGTCCGCGCGCGACACCGCGATCACCCCGTGCGACTCAACTGCTGCTACATGGGCGCCACCGACTGAAACTACCGCGTGGTCAACCTGGATCCCAGTCATCCGCTCCGCGCGCTCAAGGGCTTGGGAGATGGAGGAAACCGCCTCTTCGACATCCACGATGATACCCTTCCTGATACCGGCGGCGGGTGCCTCACCTATTCCGATTACACTCGGCCCGGGGGCGTCAGAAGACGCTTTCCCTACCACCACACGGATCATGCTGGTGCCGACATCCAAGCCGACGATGATTTGCTCTTTCGCCATAGAAGATACGACCTTATCTTTCGGGATAATTAGACCTGCGCAAACATGAGTGAGATGAGTGTGGCAATATCGAGATTGGCCCATTGCATATAGGCCACGAGCCCCAAGCCCGATACAAATAGGAAGACAAGTGTCCAGATAAACCACCGATCGGGATAGATTTTTTGCATCAACATATTTTTGTTTAAGCTATTTTTTAATATTATTAACTGCTAGTACATGATTTTATCGCGCCGGGGGCTGCAGGACAGCTTCGACAGCTGCTTTGATGCTCTTGCCATCCGCGCGGCCCGCGACCTCACCAACCACTCGGCCCATGACGCGTCCGAAATCCTTCATCGACCGAGCGCCAAGCTGTGATGCCACACTTGTGGCAATCCTGGCCAGTTCATCTTGGGACATCTGGGTGGGAAGATAGGTATTGATAAGATCCATTTCGCGCGCCTCACTATCAGCAAGGTCGGCGCGCCCGCCTTGCGCATATTTCTCTTTGGCGTCTTCGGACTGCTTGATGCGCTTGCGCAAGACGGCAACCACTTCTTCTTCGGATAATTCTTTCAGCTTGTCTTTGGCGACTGAATCAATATTTGATTTCAGAAACCGAAGCACCTTGAGCACAAACTCGTCCTTGCGCCTCATCGCGGACTTGATGTCCTCGTCTAATTTGAGATAGAGCTTGCTTAGTGCCACAGGGAAAGAATAAATGACGCCTGTTTATCGGCGGCCGCCGAAACTGCGGGGAGCGCCGAAGGTCTGGAAACTGAGTTTGCCGAGCTTCTTCTGCTCTTCCCGCTCTTCGCGAAGCTCGTTTCGCTTGAGCGCTTTCACTCTTAGCATCATGCGGGATTTAGGCGGATCGTAGAATCTATTCCGCCGCGCGCGAATCAAAACACCGCTCTGCTGCACCTTGCGGCTGAAGCGGCGCAAGAGGCTTTCGTATGACTCGCCGTCCTTCCGTTTAACTTCGACCACTTATGAGGTCACCTGCCTTTCAAATATTTAGTGCTTAAGTCTTACGTAATATAACAATTTTTTGCTTCATGGTCAATGTGGTGTTTCACAATATTGACAAAATCACAAAATTGTGATTTAATTATCCAGATCCATGAATGGATCAATTTGGCTGCCAACTGCTAAGTGTTGGTATACCCGCCTTGGCGGACGAAGGAGGCTTGAATGATGACATTGCGAATGAGATCGATGAAGTACCCGCTTGAAGGTGATGCGGGGCTCGTTCGAGGCTCGGAAGCTGCCAGACTTGAACAAAAAGGCTGGCATGTCGATCTTAAAATTGATGAAGTGAAACGCAAGGAATGGCTTGAGATTCGCCGGGAGATACGAAATATAGAGGAGGTCGCTCGCCACTGGAACGAAAAAATCCTCAGCCAGCCGCCGACCAAGATAGGGGTGACGTTGTACAATGTGCTAGCCATTGCCAAACGAGGTCATGGGCGAGTCCAAATGAGCGCTGTGGCGCCAGGAGGTCAAAAACTTGATAAGCTCGTGGTTGCCTATCACGTGATAGATCGCCCCGAGCGCAAGACTCGAGAAATATACGTCTTCGGCGATCACGTCGTCGGAGACAACAACCTGAATCTGTTTCTGTCGTTCCTCCGCGTGCAGACCGCATCAAATTCCGCGAGGCTTTCCCTCTGAACGAATCTCGTTCGGCCTTCATTATCAATCAGCCGCAGCGATAGCAAATGCCATTCTGCGGCTTTTTTTTGCAGCTAGAAACCTCTCTAAATAATATAATCCCCTAGCAATTTGGGGATTATGCTTTGAACTACTATATACAAACTACCAGCTATGAACTATTTCAATCTTGCAGCCGCTTCCGCACTTCTTCTAAGATTCGATCGGAGGCGAACACTTCCTGAATACCCGACCTGACATCTCGCAAAATAACATTGCCTTCCAGCGCTTCTTTCTGCCCGATGAGCAGGGCGAGGAGACAACCGCGCTTCTCAGCGAGTTTGAACTGATTCTTAATTCCGTTCTCGCCGAAATGTTCCGCTACTGATATATCATTGCGCAGAAGTTCCTGAAAGAGACGTAGGCTTTTCTTGGCGGCAAGGTCTCCCAGGTTAATCAAAAATACGTCGGCGGTATGATCATACTTTTGCTCCGCCCCGTGCTGGGCGATCAGTTCGTACAATGCCTGTAAGGGCAAGGAATAATGCAGGGTGTGGATGGGCTGGCCTGCGATCTTACCGACGAACCGGGTCACCCGCCCTCCTGTACCAAGATCGATCTCGGCTTCGCCCGCAATACTCGGCTGAATTTTGATCTTAAACAGGGTGTGGGAATGCCGCGGGCTTCCGAACAAACGGGGGTTCAGCTGATAGTTGACCTCGAGCTCGTCAAGTGTCTCTAAAAGTGCCGTAAGCTGCTTATTACAGGCCGCGTCGAGATAATCAATGATCTGAGGTGCTCCGACTGTCACAGTCTGACACTCCTCACGCGCACAAGAAAGCACGCTTAAGAGATTGTGACTGACAATTTCGGATATCTTAGAGTCGCCCCGAATAAGCTGCTGGCAATCTTGGCATAGATCAAATTTATTCTCCTGCAAAAATCGGGACAAAACCTCTTCATAATACGGCCCGCAGCTTTCGCAGCCCTTGCTGTTGATCTCAAAGACGATGCCTGGAATTGCGAATTCTTGCAACAGATGACGCAAGGTCATAATCATGTGAGCATCAGACACAGAAGATGCCTCGCCGAAATTAACTAATCCGAATTCGTACAAATGAGTGAGGGCGGTCTTGTCCTGAGCAAACGCGGGCTCTATATAATACCATTTCGTCATCCGTTCCCGCTCGGAAACGTGGTGTGTAGTATATGCGCGCAATACGCCCAAGAAATTCTGCGGCCGCAAGCCTACTCGTTTGCCGTGCGGGGAATCAAGCCTGACGTACTTGTCCGGAGAAAGCGCGAGAAGTTCCTCGTGTTGACCGAATGAATCAAGTGCTTCTATAGGGCTCGGCTCGACGCGATCATATCCAAATATTTGTGCAATCCGGTGCAATTTCGGAAGAATTTTCTTTCCAGGCGCAACCTCCCCTGGCACGAGATCGCCGGTCGGAAGCTGGATATTAGACGTCTGGACTGGCGTTGGCTGTTCAAGAGTTTTTTTTATGCGCGTCATTCGAGTATTTCACTAAGTGCTTAATATCTTCCTTGCTAGCGACTATTCTAGTAAGCGTAGTTGGGGGCTGAAAACGTCGCAAATTTATTGAGTGGGAACGCCCGTAGAAGTACTCGGCCGATGATCTTCGACCGGTTGATTGGCCCAAAAGAGCGGGAATCTGAACTGGCAAGGCGGTTATCCCCCAATACGTAGAACTGGTCAGTAGAAAGCTGGATCTTGAGGCTGCCGAACGTGGCGGCCGCGGACGGAATATAATCTTCTGTGAGAATTGTCCCTCTTGGATGCTCGGTATTGATGATAACGACCTTGCCGCCGGAAATCTCCACCGTCTCGCCGGGTAAACCTATAATCCGTTTGATAAAAAATTGGGAATTATCCGCGGGAGAACGAATCACCGCAACATCGCCGCGCTTAGGCTGTGTGAGACGGTAAGATATCTCGTCAATAATCAGGTACTCGCCGTCATGAAAATTCGGCTGCATCGACAGTCCGGTCACGATGAAGGGCTGGAAGAGGTAGAAACGAATCGGAATAATAATCGCCAGCGCGAGTAAAAATACTTTCAAAAAATCCCAGACAAAAAGCCACACCGACGCCCAGGCTCCTTGGCCTGATTCGTCGTGTGGCTGGGGGCTTTCCGAACTTGATTTTTCGAAGGAATAAGACATGACAGGTCTTATTATACGCCGATGCAGGCCCTGGCGCAAGGGTGGAATGGGCCTCAAAACGGGCTGTGCAACCGCCTCGATATGGTGGGCGCTGCAGGGATTGGACCTGCGGCCTTTCGCGTGTGAAGCGAACGCTCTACCACTGAGCTAAGCGCCCAAAATTTCTGATTGGTTAACTCGATTGTTTTGATTTTTCTCTCGATCGGCCAAGCAATCCCTAAGGGAACGTGACCTATACTGTACCAGATACTTTATCAGCAAATCAAGCACCGCTAAGCTACTTTCGTTCATTCATTTCTGGTATACTATCTAACACGTGTTTACTATCCATACAAGATCTTGAGCCTTG
>Ga0155012_133_pt9 | contig 12964 bp, 17 predicted proteins | sample RifCSPhighO2_01_FD_105980 | JGI IMG/M metagenome (GOLD analysis project Ga0155012, IMG submission 105980) | Candidatus Doudnabacteria bacterium RIFCSPHIGHO2_01_FULL_50_11 | reverse complement strand
GTCCGTCATCAAAGGACGATCCCAAGCCATGAAAGAGTGCAGCCCGCCGGCTGCCTTGACTACCCGCTCCCCCGGCTTGAGATGCAAGTGGAAAGTATTGCAGATTAAAATCTGCGAGCCGGTTTGTTCAACCTGGTCTGCCGTCAGGGTCTTAACCACGGCTTGGGTCGCCACGGGGACCAAGCAGGGTGTCTCAACTACCCCATGAGTGGTCTTCAGAAGTCCTGCTCGCGCCCGTGATTTTTTCGATTTTTTGACGATAGTAAATTCAAACATAGTACCAATCTAGCATAACACATTATCCAGCGGGGTATAAAAAAACCAGGGACGTCACTCATTTCCTGGCTTGTGATCAATCCATTGTCGTTGGAAAGCGCGGAATTAGGTCCTCGAGCCTCGGCGCAGGCCGCCTTCGCCGATCGAACGACCTTGTTCATCAAGGCGTGCCCCGCATTTGGGACATTGTCCGTTCTCTTTGACGTACCTAATATATACCTGGGTATGGCACGAACCGCATTCAATCTGCTCTCCGACCGTCGCTCCCCGCATGATCGCTCCTCCTCTCTCAAAATAAAACTGTCCTTCAAAGACAGCACGTTTACTATCGCTTCCTTATTATGGCGATTAAAATATCTTACAGCAACCGGCTAGTCTTGTCAACGAATCAACAATCAAGGTCAAGACGCGGCGCGAATCATATCATGCATGAACGCACGCCGATCCCTGCCAGACAACCTATGCTTTCTTGGGTTAGACGATCGCTGGCGCACTATCTCCCATAGCACTATCGCCGCCGAAACTGATACATTGAGGCTCTGGACCATACCGCGCATGGGGATGCGCACGACATGATCAGCCGAACGCAGAGCAAGCGGAGACAGCCCCCGATGCTCGTTGCCAAAAAAAACTGCGACTTTTCGTCCCGTAAGCTTGGACTGGAGGAGCGACTTGGAGTCTTGGGTAAGTCCGGTGGCGACGATCTCAAAACCTTTCTTTCGCAAGTCCCCAAGGCAGGCCTGTGTCGAGCGGTATATACTGAAACGCAGCCATTTATTGGCTGATGCAGAGCTTGATGACCCGACCCGCCGCGGATTCCAGTACTTCTCTTTCTCAAATATTAGAGCGATATCGGAAATCCCGAAGGCCTCCGCGGTGCGCAGAATCGCGGCGGCATTATGCGGATCATGGATATCTTCCAAAACCGCAACAAGACCCCGCTGGCGCATACTCGCGATCTTGCCGATCTTCTTGAGTCTTTGCTTGTTTATCACTTATCTTGAGTTACCAATATTAAGTCTGTGCGGCGCGTTTATCAATGCTCTTGACGAAAAATTTATTACAGAATAATATTTCACTGTAGTAGACGCGGGCGGACAGGGAGCCGTGAAGGCCGGGGGGTACGGATCGGCTCCCTGTCGTAAAATACAGGAGGAATCATATACTGCCGGTTGACACTTTTGAGACTAGTCCGCGAAGACCTGTATTTCTTGGCGGGCGGCCGCAAGATGGGGATGTGCGCTCGAACCGCGGGGACGCGATTCGAGCCTAGTGCGCACGCACACCCTCTTGCGGTTTTTTATTTGCCCGTATCTGTTTTTTTATCGCGCGTTCGGGCCAAGAAAAAATATGCGAAGAGAATCACAATTGCAGTATAGTTTGTGGACATAAACCAAGGCTCAGCCCAAGAGATACCGTGAGCGAAATGGAAATCTGAAATAGGCCAGAAAACCGGGGTGGGGAAAAATTCTGAGCGGTGAGTCGGGATATCGATAAGAATGTGCAGCAACCACCCAGACAATTCCCAGTAAGGTCGCTTACGTATGACCCAAAATAAAATAAAAACAGCGAGAAATATGATCCCGCTGTGGCTGTAATTATAGAGCGAGTGAGCAAGTTCAATCTGCCCTTGCGCTTGGGGCGGAAGCACTACCCCCGGACGTATGAATGGTATATTGCCTTGCCCTGATAGCCGCTGCCAAAACATCCAGACGAATATCGGGGTAAACGCGAAGAGGTCAGGAAGCACTCCCCACCACGCCGCCTGGCCTATCTTCAAGCGCCTTTGAAGTAACCTCGGATTCTGTGTATTAATTGCTTTTGCGGCTATGGACGTCCAAAGCGCATGCGCAAAAATATCCATGCAGTCTTAGCGTTTTGCTCTCTTGCGTCTTGCGGGCTTGCGGCGCGCAGTATTGGCGGATCGCACTTGAGCTGCTAATTTTTTCCACTGCCCCTTCCATTCCCGCATCATCGCTAAGAGCTCTGATGAGTCGACATTCCTTAAGCTGCGGTATTTCTTGAAAACCTTGTCTAAGACAGCCTGATACGCTCTTTCGTCAGGCCGAGGTAACTTGCGCAGCTGTCCGGCTATCTCTCTCTGCGCTCTTATGGCCCAGGACTTGAGCTTTTTCCTCCGAACATGAGACTTCTTGCTGCCGAAGAGGTAATATCCTGCCGCGGCGAGCGAAGCTACTGCCAAGCCCGCTCCTGCGGCTATCGCTATCCTTTTTTTGGTTTTTGCAGATCTCTTCTTTGCCATAGGGGGATGTGTTACTTCTAAAAAACTACTTCTTGCCTCGAGTCTTGGATCGTTTGGAGAAAAAATCTATAAAGTGAGACAATCTGACGCCCTCTGTCTTTGCCTTGGAGCGCAATTCGGAAAGATCTTCGCTTATAAGCTCGCCCTCCCGTTTCACGCGGCGACTGAGATCCTTGAAATCAGAAAGGATGCTTACGATGTAAAACCCTGCGATGACTATTACCCCGCCGATCGCTATGACAGCAATAGTGGTGATGAAAAAGAAAATATCGGCATGTATAAGCGTATCCATATTTTTTTATTTTTGAGATATTTCTTAAACTATCGTATCATACTCATGCGCAAAAAGCCATGAAGCACAAGCTGCGGCGGCTAGTATTACTCCTTTCTCCAAAAATGCTTGTTGTATCGCTTCTCCACATAGAGCACTCGCCACCAATAGTTGCCTGCCGCCCATCCGCACGCCAAGCCGCCTATGGCAAGCAAAACCGATAGCACGTGGTGGATAATGTACCAGCTCTGCCAGGTGAGTCCCAAACCCCACGTGCCAAAATCAGACACAAGTCTTCCGATGTACCAAATCTCCACGACCGAATGGATGATAAAGCTGACCAGCAGGCCAAGAAAAGAAAACGAGAAGATGTAAAAATATTTCTTTAGATTTTTCATCACCAACCTCATTTACTTCCGCATTCGCTCGCGTGTTCTTCTAATAAACTCGGCCGTTTCCTTCTTGCCGCGCTCACAGAAATTGCACAATCCCGAGTCTCCGCAATATTGGCAGGGTGTAGGCGCGAGCTCATAGGGCGCGTTGGTTTTGGATTCAGGCTCTAAAGTTTTCGGTTTTGACTCGATTTTTTCAGACGTCTTCTTCGTGCCGGACTCAAGAGGCCCGGGCTCGGGGAATAATTTATACTGCGGCCCTCCTTCAACTTCAAGTCTCATATAGTAAGCACTTACTACTCTACAATTATTTTATCACACTTTTGGCCTTCCGCGCCCCTGCCCGCCCTCTTCTCTAGTGCGGATTTTGAGACTATGCTTCTTAGGACCATACCCGGCCAAACCAGAAGGTGGTGCGTATGAATTCGGTCGAGGTGGCTACTAGATAGGTAGTTTCAAAAAAAGAGAGCTGGTCAGGCTCTTATTATTTAACGACCGAGGAAAAATTCTGCATGTCACTTAGGAGCCCTGCAATGTTATTAAGGTTTGCCTCCCCAAGATGAGTGCCTCCCCCAAGATAGATGGCTCTTCTGAAAAATCAGATACCATTTCTCTGCCGCGATAGGCGTACCTAATGCAACAGCGATGGGGTCCGAGACGGAAGGTCATGCCTTTCTGCCAGCCATTGGAATCTTTTTGAAACTGAACGATTGCGTAATAGAAAGGACTAGTCAACTCGAACCTAAGCTCCTCGCTTCCCTGGTACAAACGTTCATATACGATACGCCTTCTCCTCTTTTCCCAAGTTACTCTACCGGAACTTCCGGCGCCTCCATAGTCCTCAATGTGGCTAGCAGGCCCCATCCAGGAAAGCTTAGATTTAAAGACCCTGTGAGCAACCCAAATTTGAAAAATCTTGGGGAGATTGTAGAGAACTAGGAGAGTCATGGGTACTAAAAGCCATAGCATACTCATTTACTTCCTCCTGGAACAGATTTAAACAAACAATTTTACAAATAATAATACTATATAATTTACATCGTGTCAATACTGACCACTCTTACCTTGACGATTGAATCAATTCCTGATACACTGTTTTTTCGATTGAGGAGGAAAGATGAAACTAGCTCTAGTAAGGCTGCTGCTGTTAGTGGGACTCGCGCCTGCCGTGCTCGCGGCGCAAGACGCCAGAGGCTATGGAATTCAGTGGTACGATGTTCCCGAAGAAAACTACTTCCGTCAATTCAAAGAGGTCTTTGAGTCAGATATGGCGAAGCAGTTTGCGGAGAACAACTACGGACTTTGGTGGTTCCGCGTGCGCATTGAGAAAGCGCCGCAAGGACTCCAAGAGCGCTGGTTGCACGCCACCGGCCAAATCCAGGACAACGACCGCACGCATTCGTTCGATGTCGGATTCTGGAAAATGCTTGATGACGACGCAGAAAATGACGCTCCTGCGCTCGTCAGCCGCATAGGCCGCGAAATCCAAGTCACCCTGGATGAGATGCGGCAGGCACGAACGCGGGGTTCAAGCGCCAGCAACAGGCTAGAACTGCCGGTAGACCTACTGGAACCGGGGCCTGCTGACCAAAAATGACTAGCCAGAAGGTGAGACAAGCTGCGGAAACGCGGCTTTTTTTATTTCACTCTGAGGGAAAACGAACAAAGCCTTGAAAGCACCTTAACAATATGCTACAATTTGAAATTGTTTAGGAGGATAAATGCGACTGTTAAAGAGGAGCCTCGAAATCTCTCTTTTTCTTCTCTCGTTCACCATCACATACCCCGCAACCTCTGCTCGCGCAGGCGAGATACCTCTCATAACCTTCGAGACTATCGGCACCGGCGGCAAACTGGAACCCCGCCTGATGCAACAACTCAAACACGTGATGGAAGCGCGCATCAGTGCCCTGCAAGATTTTGCCAAACACCCCATCGGATCCGGCTGGGTCGTGCAGGTGACCATTACTGGCTACACAACTGATGACAACCATTCGCTATACTTGCGTTGGATGCGCATAGCACTCAAGCCGCCGGGGGCTGAGAAGAGGACTGCTCTCTCAGACAGCATTTGGCTTAAGGACGCGCAAACAGCTCAGCGGGGCGTCGTGGCGGCTGAAAAAATCTGGGAGAAAATCCTGGAACTGGAACGGGAAGAAATAAAAACCGCATCCTCAAAACAATAAGCCCAAGATTCTTGGAGCTTTTTTTATAGACGGCAGCATACTCAAAAGAGTATGCTATTGTTTCTTCAGAAGGAGGCTAGATGGAAATTTTTCTGGTGATGATTTGCGTCGTCGCGGCAGTGAGGTTTCTGACAAGGCCGAAAAAACCAACGCTGGCCGAAGCCCTGGAATCAATTAACATTTTGGGGCTGATTTTTCTCCCCAAGCAGAGTGCCTCCATGGAAGGCGGACTGCCCATAGATGCGGGGCTGGTCAAAGCATGGTTTTCGAACAAAACTCTTTCCTTGAAATATTGGCGCGGCCAAAAAGACGAACGAACACTCGAAACTATTGACTTTGTGTTTCTACGCCGTGCTAGAGCTGGAGGAATCACTGTCTGTTTTGTTGATGAGCAAGTAACGGAATGGAAATATTCCGGCAGACCCATGCCTCCTATGACCGTGCACGACAAGTACCTCGCCTTACAGATGCTCTGGGCGGCGCAGGATCAGTTTGCTCGAACTCATCCGTTATGAAACGGATGAGTTTTTTATTTCGGAGGGGACAATGCGTAGCTGTCCCCTCCGATAGCCTCCCCACGGTAGGAGTGCTCTCTGAAGGCAAGCTTCAGCTTCGCACAAATATCTCTATTAATTTCAAGGTTAGATTTTTTTCGCCCTTTGAGCGCGGACACGGTCGGTCTCGCTCAACTGCTGCTTCCGCAGCCGCACGCTTTTGGGAGTGATCTCTACATACTCATCCGGCCCTACCAATTCCAATGCCCGCTCAAGCGTCAGAGGGAAGGAGGCCTTGAGCTGAATCCCTTCTTCTCCCGCGCTTCTAACGTTGGTTAGTTGTTTACCCTTGATCGGGTTGACCGCCATGTCGATACCTTTTGCCACTGACCCGATCACCATGCCCTCATAGACCTCGTCAGCTGGCAGGACGTATAGCAGTCCCCGTTCCTGCAGATTGTCGAGCGCGTATGCCAACACCTTGCCAGTTGCCATCGAGACCATCGAGCCTGGGTCGCGCTTCTCGATCTCGCCTGCGAACTCGCGGAAACCTTCCACGCGCGATGCCATGATGCCCTCGCCACGCGTATCAATGATGAATTGGTTACGATAGCCCAAAAGCCCTCGAGTCGGAATTTCGAAAATCATCCGGCTGTGGCCCCCGACTTTCTTCAGATCCTGCATCGCCCCCCGTCTCTTTCCCAAGTGTTCGATAACCACGCCCGCCATAACCGAAGGAACATCAATAGTCACTTCCTCGAACGGCTCGTGGACCTTGCCTCCGACCTCTTTGGTGATGACTTTCGGCTGAGACACCTGCAGCTCGTATCCTTCGCGTCGCATATTCTCGAGCAAGATTGCGATATGCAGTTCGCCGCGTCCGGAAACCTTGAAGTAATCTTGCGCGGAAAAATCGACTTTCAATCCCACGTTCACCTCAAGTTCCCGTTCAAGCCGTTCCCTTATTTGCCGAGTAGTAACGAATTTACCTTCTCGACCCGCAAAAGGCGAGTTGTTAACGAGAAAATTCAGAGAAATGGTCGGCTCGTCGACTGTGATCGCAGGAAGCGACGCCTGATCTGGCGTCTTACATATAGTTTCTCCGATATAGATATCGGGCAGGCCGGCGACCATGACTATATCGCCTGCTTCTGCTTCTGCTACCTCGACTCGCTTAAGACCTTGGAATGTAAAAAGCTTAGTAATCTTCCCAGTGCGAGATTCTTGGGCTGAATTTTTGACCAGCACCGATTCTCCTACCCTGATGACTCCTTCATAGACTCGGCCGATCGCCAGCCGTCCAAGGAAGTTGTCGTAAGCAAGGTTGAAAGGCTGCATGCGCAGAGGCTTGCCGGTATCCGATGGGGCGGGCGGGACTTGGCGTATGATAGTGTCAAGTAGAGGAGCCAGGTCGGAAGACTCGTCTTCAAGTTTCATCTTGGCGATGCCCTGCTTACCTATGCCATATACGGTAGTAAAATCAAGCTGTTCATCGGTGGCGCCCAAATCCATGAACAATTCGAAGACTTGGTCGTGCGCGTGAGACGGACGCGCTGCTGGTTTGTCGATTTTGTTGATGAACACAATCGGCTTGAGTCCCAGTTCAAGCGACTTTTTCAAAACGAATTTCGTTTGCGGCATCGGCCCTTCAGCAGCGTCCACCACAAGCAGTACTGAATCAATGGAACGAAGTACGCGCTCGACCTCGGAACCAAAATCCGCGTGTCCGGGCGTGTCGACGATGTTGATTTTAACGCCATGATAAAGAACCGAGGCATTCTTGGAATAAATAGTGATGCCCCGCTCCTGCTCAAGCGCGTTGGAGTCCATGGTGACTCCTTCCTCGATCATGCCGGTTTGGCGCATGAGAGCATCGGTCAGGGTGGTCTTGCCGTGATCAACGTGAGCTATGATTGCGATGTTTCGAATATCCATTGCTTCTTCTAACTAAATCCGCCCCGAGCGAAGCCCGTGGGCGGTCTCTTTATCTTGCGACGGAAGTAATTGTACTCAATTTGAATGATTGTGTCAAGTCATCATCCTCTTCACGATATTTTGCTGAGAAGAAAAAATTTTGTTCTTGCACGTAATCTCGATAAAGCCGATAATATCAAGATTGATCTTTCGCAATTGAGATTCCTAAAAATCTGCAAAATTCTTTAAGGTCGTTTATCCTCTGGATACTTTTGCCAGCAATCATCTACTCGGCTCTAGCCGTTCTTTTGACGTGGCCTCTGACTGCCCATCTTCATGACGCCTATCCGTCTACGGTCTTACCCGGCGGGGGCGACACTAATATGTATGTATGGAATATTGACTGGCTTGCCCGATGGCTGCATGGTGACTTGCCTGTAAGCGCAGGTCAGATGGTATTTTACCCGCACGGCGTCGACCCCTTGTCCGCATACGAGGGTCCTGCCTTATTCCTGCTTGGAGCGGGTCTGGTCTCGCTGGGAACTGGGCCAATTGCGGCACTGAATCTGGTCGTCCTGTTCGGGCTTGCGTCGACAGCACTGGCTATGCACTGGTTCGTTCGCATACTCACCAGAAATGAAACAGTCGCTTATTTTGCGGGTCTGGCTTTCGGTTTTTCACCTTTTTTCTTGATTCGTGGTACACAGCATCAACACTTGCTTCTGGCAGGCGTGATCCCGCTCGCCGTGCTGTGTATAGTCCGCTTCACGAGAGATCCCTCGAACGGGCGGGCGGCTATCCTAGCTTGCTCATTCCTCGCCGCAGCGTTGGTTTCCTGGTATTACCTGCTCGGCTGTCTGCTTTTTTTTGCCGTCGCTTGTTGGGATAGTCGCAAAGTGATTCTCAAAAATTTACGGACAGCCGAGATGGCTCTCTATATGGTGGTGCTTGCATGCTTATTGCCTGCCTGGCCTATCTTAGCTAGAAACTCACACACAGGGTTGGCTTCCCAAGACCAATACACAGCAAGCCTGGGCGCGCAGCCACTCAATATGATCACACCCCATCCATTCACCAACATAGGGGGTGCCACAACATTGCCCATCTATGAAAATTTTCCAAGTTCTTATGTATCCGGACCCAACTACGTCGAAGCTAGCAGCTATCTTGGCTTACCTCTGCTTGCTCTGATGATCCTGGCGCTCTGGAGGACCAAAAAACATATACCCAATCGTCGGATGTGGGTTATCAGCCTGCTGGTATTCTTTATGCTTTCGCTGGGTACATATCTGACGTTAGGCGGAGTGCGTTTCGCTTTGCCCTATGCGGCGGCTATTCGAGTATTTCCCTTTTCTTTTTTCCGGTCAGTCAACAGGCTGTTCGTGTTCGTAATTATGATAGTAGTAGTCCTCGGAAGCTATGCAGTGGCCAGCCTTGCTGCTTCACGCCGGCCCCGCCGTATACGAGTCTTTCTTCTTGTGGCAATCTTCCTCTTGCTTGCGTCAGAACGCATAATGCTTCCCTATCCAATGTACAAAAAACCCGTGCCCGAATTCTATAATACGATTGCCAAAAACGAAGGAGCGCGCGCCGTTGCCGATTTGCCTATCGCGCCAACTGGATTCTCCGAGTACAACTTTTTCCAGACTGTACACGCCAAACCTATCGTCACCGGAGAATATTTCTATCCAGCCTACACCAAAACGACTTTTACTTTCATTCTAAGTAACCCGCTCTTGCGAGGCTCGCTCTGCCCGATACCCGCGGGCGCCGATAAGGGATATTATTCAAAAGAGCGGGTGCTCTCGCAACTGCTCAAAAACAACATCCGTTACGTCGTGGTGCATAACTTCACCCTTGCCTCGGATCCGCAATGCGGCCATGCTCGTTCTTTCATCCGAAGTTTCTTTGACGGTCAAAAGCCGGTATTCACCGACGGCGAAATCACAGTCTACGACACATGGGAGAATCTATAAGGTCGCAAGTGTGGCGATACCCACGACGGACATGATTGCCACAATCAGCCACCCGAACAGCGTCAATATTCGTCCATTTACCGCGTCCCGCATCACTTTCTTATTGCTGCTCAATAATACGATAGGAATCAAGACCAAAGGCGCGACCAAACCGTTAATCACGGCAGCATAGATAAGCGCTCGAATGGGGTCCATTCCGATAAAATTCAGCAGGAGCCCGATCACTGTGGCCGCTATGATGATGTAGTAGAAAGCCGTCGCTGACCGAAGCTTGTGGAACAAGCCCTCCCGCCAGCCCAAGGTCTCGCACAGGGCGTATGAGGCGGAGGCGGCGAGAACCGGCAAGGCAAGTAAGCCAGAGGCAATAATGCCCAGGGTGAAAAGCAACGCCGCCCAAGAACCAGCGAGCGGCCGGAGTGCGGCGGCCGCTTGAGCGGCGCTGGTGACATTGAAGATGCCTTGCTCATGCAGCGTTGCGCTAGTCACGGCAATTATAAAAAACATTACGATGTTGGAGAAAAACATGCCGATCCACGTATCGACTCGGGCCAAGCGAATTTCCTCTCCGGTCGCTTGCTCTCTCTGCAGCACTGTCGTTTTCCCTTCGAGAATTTCCTCTTCCACTTCCTGTGAGGTTTCCCAGAAAAAAAGGTAAGGTGAGATCGTCGTGCCCAATACCGCACACACTATATAGATCTGGTCGCGAGTGAACGACAGCGTCGGCACAAATGTATTTTTGAGCACCTGTCCCCAATCCAAACCTACCAAAAGCGCGGAAAACACATAGGAAAGAAGAATGAAGCTCAGCCATTTCAAATAGCGGGCATACCCACGGTAGGAGACAAATACCTGTAGTGTCACGCTCGCAAGCGTGAAAAGTATAACCAGAAATGCAAAATTGGCTTGGGGGACGAGGAGCTGAGTGGCTGCGGCCATGGCGCCCAGGTCAACCCCGAGATTGAAAATATTCGCAACCAGGAGTAAGACGGTAAGGAAGAACAATATTCGGCGGGAAAAATGTCGGCGGATGTTGCTGGCCAGTCCCCGCCCGGTGACTAAACCGATTCGCGCGCACATATCCTGAACGATAGCCATGAGAGGAAATGTCAATGCCGCCAGCCACAGAAATTGATTGCCAAATCCCGCCCCAGCTTGTGAATAGGTGGCAATTCCCGACGGGTCGTCGTCCGCAGCACCGGTCACCCATCCAGGTCCGAGCAAACGCCACAACCAGAGACGTTTCCGCCTTGCACCTGGATGATACGCATCAGGATGCGTAACAATACGCGCACTGGTCGTGCGTGCCGTCTGGAAAGCTTGTAATATCGGCCTTTTGAACTTTCTGCCTTCCGGCGAGCGTTGGTTTGAAGGGTTGTTCAGCATGAGAAATCTTACAACTTATTACCGATCCTTTTGTTTCAACTTGTAATTTCGTGCTTGATAGTGGCTACGGATTTGAGAAAAAAATATGCGATTACCACAAAAGTAGTCACCGGAGAAACCCACTGGGGGATATGGAAACCAAATCCGTCTATGAGCATGATCAAGCCCAAAAAAAGAATTGAATACATAGCTCCGTTTTTCACAAACCGATATCGTTTGATCCGGTCAATATTGCTGATCGTCAATTGGCGCACCACGAGCGCTCCCAAGCTGTTACCCAGAAGAATAAGAGGCACGGAGAGCGTAAAGGCGAAGGCGCCCAGCACACCGTCAATCGAGAAAGTGGCGTCAATCGCTTCCAGGTAAAATACCTTGCTTAGATCCGAAAAACCCGTATGCATTAATTCCTTTTCTTTCGCTTCGGCGTTTTCCTTAAAGCCGTGAGTAATGAAAAATACAGTGGAGCCGACCACCGCAGCAAAGGCTAGGTATGGGTTGATTTGCAAAGCTTGCCACACGAACACGGAAAGTAGCACCGAGACCACGGCATAAAACCATACTCCCTGGGAATGAATAAACCGTTCTCCGATAAGGCCGTAGTTCTTGGGCTCCAAAAACAGCCAATGAAAAAATAAAAAGACCAAAAAAACTCCACCTGCCATCAGCAACAATGGCGCGGCACTTTCCACGGCTGCGATTACTGCTGGATCGGAAGAAAAGGAGGCGGTGAGCGCACCCACTGGCCCCAGCCCCGGGGTCGCGAGCCAGACGATGAGCCACGGCAATAATCCCCGAATGGCAAACACTGCGAACAGCATCCCCCAGACCAAGAACCAACGCCGGGCCCGCTGCTGCATGGTGGAGAGCACTTCGGCGTTGATGATGGCGTTGTCTACGGAAGAAATGGTTTCAAAAAGGCACAGACCGACAACGGTGAGAATGATGGAAAACCAATTCATATCGAAAGTATATCACAAAATTGCGCAAGACTTCCGTAGGAAAAGTTGAGAAACTCGATTCTGATGTAACAGCTGGTGTCTTTCATCAGGACGCGCTCAATGAATGTCCGCCCGACGGGCGCGCAGAAACTTATAGATCCGGATTGATTCCAATAAGAGCAAAAAAATCAGCGCCGCAATACTCACTCGAGGTATTGTCCGCGACAGGTTTGCGTAGTGGGTCCCCAAAAGCAGCGCGTGAATGATAATTAGCAAGCCCGCCAAATAAACGAAGCGGTGCAGCTGCTTCCATCGACGTCCGAGCAATATCACCATGCGGTCGAAAGAGGTAGCCGCCATCAGTGACAGAATCACCAGCGCCGTAAAGCTAAGCGAGATAGCGATCAAGTATTTGTTTGGCAAAAAGCGAAGCCCCCCCAATCCTCCTAAGAGCCCGAAAAATTCTATACTGCTATGCAAGAGAGTAAAAAAATATGCGCTTACTCCTATCGCGCGCCTTGCACGTATCGCGTATGCCCTACCGGGGAGTGAGGAAAACGCGACATACAGTGGGCTGATCAGCAGAGCAATATATAAAAACGCAGTCGCGCAGAGAGCATACCATTGTCCGAGCCGGATCAGTCGCAGGGAGTCATCGGGAATCCGAGCGAGGACGCTCAGCAAGACGCCTACCGCGAGCGCAGCAGCGAGTGCGAACACTGTTTTCCTGATATGGCGGAAGAGTGGGTTCAAGCTTTTTTAAATATGGTTTGATAGCGCATCAATTATATCACATAGAACCACTTCGAGAATAAAAAACCCAAGCTTGCCGCTTGGGAACCGGGCCTTAAGCGCCGGTATTTTCTTTTAC
>Ga0155012_118_pt1 | contig 14062 bp, 14 predicted proteins | sample RifCSPhighO2_01_FD_105980 | JGI IMG/M metagenome (GOLD analysis project Ga0155012, IMG submission 105980) | Candidatus Doudnabacteria bacterium RIFCSPHIGHO2_01_FULL_50_11 | reverse complement strand
GAGCTGGAGAACATCGCAAAATCTTTTGCTGGAGTCGAGAAATGCTATGCGATCCAGGCCGGTCGCGAGATTCGCGTTTTCGTACGGCCCGAGGAGATCGACGATTGGGGCGCGACCAATCTCGCCAAAGATATCGCGGGGCGTATCCAGAACGAACTCAAGTATCCCGGCGAGATCAAGGTCATGGTCGTACGGGAGCGAAGGGTAATCGAATACGCCCGGTAATGTAAAGCTTGTAGCTTGAGAAAATGAAATTCCTTATTTTTGGTGACATAGTGGGAAAGACCGGCCGGAGGGCTGTTGCGCAGCTGTTGCCGCAGTTGAAGCGAGAACTTGCACCCGATCTGGTGATAGCCAACGGCGAAAACGTCGCCCACGGCGTCGGTATTTCGATGAAGACAGCCCAGCAGCTCTATGACGCCGGAGTGGAATTTCTCACGACTGGCAACCATGTCTTCGACAAGCAGGATCAAGTGGACCAGGTGTTTGCCGCCCATACCGGGAAGATCATCCGCCCGGCAAACTTCGAAGGCACCTACCCCGGCGACGGCTGGGCCGCGCTCAAGGCAGCCGGACAGACCGTCGTGATCGCGAATTTCAACTCGCAAGTCTTCATGGAGCATCAGTTCCAGGGTCTCATCGCCTCGCCCTTCACAGCCTTCGACCGGGTTTTGCAAGAAGCTCCGAAATCCGCCATACTATTGGTGGATTTCCACTCGGAGGCAACATCGGAGAAGCGCGGCTTCGGTTTCTATCTCGATGGCCGGGCGACCGTGGTCTGGGGCACGCATACTCACATTCAGACCGCCGATGCCCAGATTCTGCCGGGCGGCACGGCATATATCTCAGACGTCGGTATGACAGGTGCGGCGGACTCGATACTGGGAGTAAAGAAAGAAGCGGCGCTTACAAGATTTCTACAAGGCAATGGCGCAAAACTGGATGTTGATGAGGGAAACGAGGCGGAAGTAGGGTATATAATAGTGGAGGTAGACGACAAGACAAGAAAAGCCCGATCTATCACCGCCCGGCTTGAACGGATAAAGCTTAAATAAAATCAGTGTATGAAAACACAAAGATTCATTGATCCGGAACAAGTCTTGGTTAATGGAGGATTGAAACCCGGGATGGTGTTAGCCGATCTGGGGGCAGGCAACGGATTCTTCGCTATCCACGGCTCTCATATTGTCGGTGATCGGGGATTCGTGTGGGCCGTCGACATCTTGGAGGAGGCACTCGGGCATGTCATGTCTCAAGCCAGGCTCGAGCGGCGCAAAAACATCCGGACCATCCGCGCCGATCTTGATCGGCCGCAGCCTTCGGCGATACCGGATTTAAGCTGCGATTTTGTTTTTATCGGCAAACTATTGCCCCAGCTGAAACACCCGGAATATGCGATCAGGGAAACCTGGCGCATCTTAAAGACCGGCGGGCTGATTCTGATCAGCGAATGGCGGAAGGATGCCGTAGCATTTGGCCCACCCGCGGAAGAACGCCTGACCGCCGAACAAGTCAAGGAGATGTTTGGACGCCAAGGTTTCAAGTATGTCCGCGAGTACGATACTGATCACTATCATTTTGCCGTACTGCTCCAGAAGTGATCCTATAGAATCCGCAGCCGTTCAAAATTAGAGAATTTATAGGCTTTTCTATACCATGTCCCGTTATCTATCTTCGGAATTTCTTTTCAGAGTCGCACCCGCCCTTACCCGCGCCGATCAGGCGCTCTTTATTGCGTTCGTCACCCTTCTGCTGCTAGCAGTCTCTTTCCGGATCTTTCAGTCAGTTGAGAAGCGTAAGGTCGTGCTGGCCAGGTTTTTCTCGCGCTGCTTCAACGGGCTTTTAATCTTCGCTTTGATCGGGGGCCTCTGGTCAGGCATCAGATATTTGGTCGTGCCGATCTTAGGAAGTCATTTCGTCGCCCTGCTGATCCTGGCAGGCCTTGCCCTCTGGCTCTTCTTCGTACTCAAATATGCTCTCTTCAGGCTGGCTTCCGAACAGAAGGCATGGGAGCAAGATCAGGTGAAGAAGAAGTATTTAGCTTCTCGTTGATCAACAGGTATGCCGTGGTGGCAGGCGCTTATGAGGCGGAGCGGACTGGGCCAGTGGGGTGAGGAGCATGTCGCGAAATTGTATGAACAGCAGGGCTTCCAAGTTATCGCCAAAAATTACAGAGCGCAGGGCGGCAAACAAGTGGGCGAGATCGATCTTATTGCACTCCGGGGCCGGGAGCTGGTGTTCATTGAGGTAAAAACCCGGACCAATCAAGCGTTTGGCACGGGCGCCGAGTCGGTGACCGACGCCAAGCAGCGCAAATTGGTCCGCGCCTGCAAGCACTATCTTCAAAAACACCCGGAATTCAGTGACTATCAGTACCGCATCGATGTGGCGATCGTTACTTCCGATCTTGACAGGCAGGACGCATCTGTTACAATACTCCCGAATGCAGTGGATGACCGGAACTGATTGACAACGAGTGCGGCAACGCACTTTTTTTTCACCCAAGCATTTCAGGTTCTTATATCTGTAAATAATTCGTATTTTTTAAATCAATGAATGAACAATTTGAACAAGCACTAGACCAGATCGCCGAAGAGAAAGGCCTGGATCGCGACGAGATCATCAAAATGATCGAGGGCGCGCTCGCCGCCGCCTTCCGCAAAGACTACGGCAAGAAAGAGCAGAATATTATGGTTGAATTGAACGCCGACAATCTCGGCACGAAAGTTTTCGACGTGAAGACCGTTGTCGCCGATGACGTCCCCGAGGAAGAGTTCGACCCGCAGAAGCAGATCAAGCACGCGGATGCAAAGAAGCACAAGAAAAGCATCAAGATTGGGGACGAGATGAAGACGGATATTACACCCAAGGAAGGCACGAACTTTGGCCGTATCGCCGCTCAGACCGCCAAGCAGGTGATCGTCCAGAAATTGCGGGAAGCCGAGCGGGAATTGGTTTTCAAAGAATACAAAGGCAAAGAACGCACCTTAGTTTCCGGCATCGTCCAGCGGGCTGAAGGCGATACCGTATTGATCGATCTCGGCCGCGGCTCGGGCGTGCTCTTCCCGTCCGAACAGATTCGCGGTGAACAGTATCGGATCGGCTCCCGGGTGAAGCTTCTGATTCTGCACGTGGAACCCACGCCGAAGGGCCCGAAGATCACGCTCTCCCGCTCTCATCCGGATATGGTGCGGCGCCTCTTTGAGATCGAGGTGCCCGAGGTCCACTCCGGCGTAGTGGAGATCAAGTCGGTCGCCCGCGAAGCCGGCAGCAGGGCCAAGGTAGCCGTGTGGTCCAACCAGGAAGGTATCGATCCGATCGGCTCCTGCGTGGGACAGCGCGGCACGCGAGTGCAAACCGTGATGAGCGAACTGGGTGGAGAGAAGATTGATATTATCGCCTGGTCGGAGGACCCGGTGAAGTTCATCGCCAACGCGCTCTCGCCCGCGAAGATCATCAGCGTGGAACTCGACGAGGAGAATAAGGAAGCCAAGGTTTCTGTCATGGAAGACCAGCTGTCGCTCGCGATCGGCAAGGCGGGGCAGAACGTGCGCTTGGCCGCGCGCCTGAGCGGTTGGAAGCTCGATATCAAAGGCGCCAATCTCGCCGGGGAAGAAGAGAAGAAAAAGGAAGAAGCGGCTCCTGAAGTGGCACCCCAAGCGCCAACAGAGACAGCCGTTGAGACAGAGTCACCAGAAGCAGAAAGCACTGAAGCGCCGGTGGAGCCAGAAATAGAGACTGATAAAAAAGCTGAATAGTTTCTTTCTCGCACGACTTCCTTCCGAAAGCACTTTTTAGCACTTGACTGCCGAGAGTGCTAAATATATACTGACGGTGAAGTAATCTTTAAATCAGTACATATGCCCCTGGTCCCAATGGTGATAGACCCCGATAGTAGAACCCTAGGTTCACTACGGGGCGAGACGAGGCTCTAGCGGTATTTATCCTTAATTCTTACACCAAACTCTATGCCACTTGTGCCTATGGTAATAGACAAATCGCAGTTTGGAGAACGCGCCTATGATATCTACTCGCGTTTGCTCAAGGAACGGATTATTTTCTTAGGCGAGCCGATTGATGACCATGTCGCCAATATTATTATCGCCCAGCTCCTATTCCTCGACGCAACCGATCCGAAGAAAGAGATCAAGCTTTACATCAATTCGCCTGGCGGCTCGGTGACGAGCGCGATGGGCATCTACGACACCATGCAGTTCGTCAAGGCTGATGTGGCGACGATCTGTATTGGTCAAGCCGCTTCCGCGGCCGCGGTGCTACTGGCGGCAGGAGCCAAGGGTAAACGTTTCACCTTGCCCAATTCTCGAATCATGATTCATCAGGTTATGGGCGGGTCAGAAGGCCAGGCGACAGACGTGGAGATCCGCACGCGGGAGATGCTCCGGGTGCGCGACCAGATCAACAAGATTCTCGCGAAGCACACGGGCCAGCCGATGGCCAAGATTCAGAAGGACACCGATAGAGATTTCTTCATGGAAGCGGACGAGGCGCGAAAATACGGGATCATCGACAAGATTATCACATAGCGATTTTCCGGCTCCGAACCCAAAAAAGCCCGCAGCTGCGGGCTTTTTATTATTCTTCCGAAAGTTCAGAGGGCCGCGTAGTATGCTTTCGTCGTATCGCGGCAGATCTGCTGCAGGTCGGGGCTCAATATATCACAGAGCGCATAGCCCGGCTTGTCCGAGTGAAAATAGGAGATAAAGTCCTTGACCGCGCCGATAATGCAGTTGGACCTCTGCTCGTAGCTTGTGCCCAGATCGCAGGTGGCGGCAGTCTGTTGGGCATTACTGGTCGAGCGACCCGATGCATCGCGTCCGAGACTCTGGAAGCAGGTATAGCGCCAGCCGGCCTCAGAAACGGTGGCGCACTCCTCGAATACTTTGGCAAAACTTCCATTGAGGACTTTGAGCATATAGGAAGTCTGCATCAGGTAGCAATCGTTCTTGTATTTATCGTCCACGGCGTTGCAGGGGTAGAGCGGGTCGTCGGGCTTGAGATATTTCGTGAAATGGTTCTTGTTGTCCACAATTACGTTCTCCATGTAGACTCCGCCGTAGCAGGATGAGCGCTCCCACGAGCCTTCCAGCCTGTCGCAGAGAGCGAGCGAGTCGAACAACTCGATATTCGTGTATGCCATGACGCCATGGCCGAGGCCGTGGACGCAATTGAAGTAGTCGAAGCTGTAGCGCTCGCGGCCTTCGACATTCGCGCAGATGCTATTGAGCTGGTCGGGCAGTTCCGACCTTCCGATCTTGCCGATGATGCCTTCCATGACGCCGTGGTAGTAGCCTGACCAGCAGAAACTATCGCCGTGGGTGAAGGCTTCCGCCACAGTCGGATACTTCTCGGTGGCGGCTTGTCCCAAGATATGGGTCAAGGGATGGCATTGGGCGCGGATGTAGTCATTGTTGGGATAGCGGGCCTGAAGGTCCGCAAACGTAGCCGGCACGCCCGCACTTCCCACAAGCGTGCGGTAGTAGCCTTCGTAGCAGTCAAAATTCGTCCGGTCGCTCCCAGTGCACGGCTCAGTGTCGGGCTTGGGAAGTGGGGGCTGCGCGGGCGGAGGATTGGAAGAGGGCACGAATTGCTGGGGAGTAGTCGTGGCGGTCTCCTGATCCGGCTTGGCTGGATCACGGACGGCAACATCGCCGTTTGCCGCACTCGGATTGGGGGAGATTGCCGGCGGTGATAGAGGCGAGAAGTACCAGGCCACAGCCGCGATCGCGGCGGCTGCGAGGCTCACCAGTATAATTTTTTTTGCGAGAATCATAGAGTTTGATGGCGCATTTTATTGTATCGCTGGTATTGATTTTTGAGACTGATAGGCGGACTTGACAGCATTTGCGTCCGGAGGTACTATTATAAAGTAGTTTTTGAGTATTTAAAACTAAACCCGGCAAACATTATAGCTTCCTAAAGCAACGTGAGTCGAGAGGGATATGGCACGTGACTTAGCAGAACCGCGTGTTTTTTATTCGCCAGGGAGCGAGGGAAATGGAGTTGCGCCGCAACTACATTTCTGAGCGAACGCCGTGAACAAAGACTGGGCCCTCTTTATTCGCTGCCACGCCTCGTGTGCGGGAATCTAGTTCCCCCACGAGGCGTGTCTGCGAGCAGGCCGGCACGCCCGTACTTTACCAACTGAATAGACAAAGATTGACCATTGAATAGTGACAGGAACGTCCCGGCGGAAACGCCGGGGTAAATAACGTCAATTCAAAGGTTTGCAGATGACCTTGCTCGCGCATTGAAACGCGAGCAGAATATCTGCGCCAAAGTTTTTCTGAATCACGGTGATTCGGACTAACTCATCAGTATCTTATAAGTTAGTGTCCGAGGCAGCGGATTTATTCCGAGCCGAGGACTCCAGCCCCGTGAAAAATGCTTTAGCATTTTTCAAAAAGATACTTCAATGAGAGTTTGATCCTGGCTCAGGATGAACGCTGGCGGCGTGCCTTATACATGCAAGTCATACGGGTGTCGCAAGACACCAGTGGCGAACGGCTGAGTAACACGTGGGAACGTCCTTCAAGTTCGGAATAACTCACCGAAAGGTGAGCTAATACCGGATGTGATCGCAAGATCAAAGCCGCAAGGCGCTTGAAGCACGGCCCGCGCACCATCAGGTAGTTGGCGAGGTAATAGCTCACCAAGCCTATGACGGTTAGGGGACCCGAGAGGGTGTACCCCCAGACGGGGACTGCGACACGGCCCCGACTCCTACGGGAGGCAGCAGTAGGGAATATTGGACAATGGGCGAAAGCCTGATCCAGCGACGCCGCGTGGAGGATGAAGGTCTTCGGATTGTAAACTCCTTTTGCTCGTGAACAATTTCTGAGCGTAGCGAGCGAATAAGAGGTTGCTAACTCTGTGCCAGCAGCAGCGGTAATACAGAGACCTCAAGCGTTATCCGGATTCATTGGGCGTAAAGCGTTCCGATAGGTGGTTTGGCAAGTTTTTCGTAAAAGCCCGCGGCTCAACCGCGGAAGTGCGGCAAATACTGCCAGACTAGAGGGGCGAAGAGGTGCTTGGAACGAACGGAGTAGCAGTGAAATGCGTTGATATCGTTCGGAACACCAAAAGCGAAGGCAGAGCACTGGGCGCCACCTGACACTGCTAGGACGAAAGCGTGGGGAGCGAATGGGATTAGATAAATCCCGTCACCGCGTTCCGGTTTTTTTGCCGGGACAATAAATAGTGACGAAGGGTGTCCCTCCCGACAGTAATGTCGGGATGCGCACTTGGCTATATCGGTGAACTCCATGACATATGGGTTAACTACTGGCTCGTTATGGACAATACCGAGGGAAGTCGGTCAGAACTTTGTTCTGAAATGACTAATTACCTAATTACTAATTTCTAGATTTAGAAATTAGATCAATTAGAAATTAGAAATTACAGCCGGAGGCTGGCTTGATCCCGTAGAGACTACACGCCGAGCTCGCCGAAGAGGCGAGATGATATAGTCCGATCCTCCCAGTAATGGGAGTTGTAACCACCCAAGAATCTTCGATTCTTGGGGCCCGGTAGAGAAATTCCGAGCCGACTTGTTCGGGAGGAATTTCAACAACCTGGGAAAGTTGCACAGAAGAAAACCGTAGGTTGTCTTCTGAATATGACCCCAGTAGTCCACGCTGTAAACGATGCTGACTTGTCATATGGGAGTGTCGACCCTCCTGTGTGGCGAAGCTAACGCGTTAAGTCAGCCGCCTGGGGAGTACGGTCGCAAGACTAAAACTCAAAGGAATTGACGGGGACCCGCACAAGCGGTGGAGCATGTGGTTCAATTCGACGATAAGCGAGGAACCTTACCAAGGTTTGACATGCAGTTGCATGCTGGAGAAATTCAGCAGCCTTCGAGGGTATTGCACAGATGCTGCACGGTTGTCGTCAGCTCGTGTCGTGAGATGTTGCCTTAAGTGGTAGAACGAGCGCAACCCCCATTATCCGTTATATCGTGTCGGATAAAACTGCCAGCGTTCAAGCTGGAGGAAGGTGGGGATGACGTCAAATCAGCGTGGCTCTTACACCTTGGGCTACACACGTGCTACAATGGGCAGGCTACAAAGGGACGCAAGATCGCAAGATGGAGCAAATCCTGAAAACTGCCCCCAGTTCGGATTGAGGGCTGCAACTCGCCCTCATGAAGTTGGAATCGCTAGTAACCGTGAATCAGCCTCGTCACGGTGAATACGTTCTCGGGTTTTGTACACACCGCCCGTCACGTCATGGAAGCCGTTAGTACCCAATACTCGCTCTTTGAGCGGATTAAGGTAAGAACGGTGACTGGGACGAAGTCGTAACAAGGCATCGGTAGCGGAAGCTGTCGATGGATCACCTCCTTTCTAAGGAGTTATACCTTAGCGGATTTGTTTGATGATGCAAGGGCCAATCCACCTTGAGTGGACTTAGCCAACCGGTTGTCGGACAAGTTCGGTATGTCGACGCATGAGCATTTCTTAGGAAATATCATGCAAAACGTTATTCCTGCCTGCCCCGCACACGTCTCTCGCAAGAGGAACGGATGTGGGAACAGGCCTCAGTGGTACGAGTAAGTAAAAACATTCGTGTTTTTCTGAAAGTGCTGCTGGGGTCACTATTCAAGAAGTCAATCAAAAGAACACCTAGAGATGGGTGTTCTTTTGTGCGATTAAGTATTTTCTGCTGCTCTTTACAAAAATCCTAAATTGTAGTAAACTATCTCCCGGATCGAAAAGGAGGACAATGAAACCTACTCTCAAGCAGGTGCAGTTCCTGACTTCGCGCGGCATCACCATGCCCAGAAGTAAGACTCTGGCATTCAAGCTCATAAGCTTCCTCAAACACGGATACCATCCCGACTCTCTCACTGACGAGTCGAGCAGGATTGCGTTCGTGAAGAGCACGCAGGCCAAATGGCTGGACCAGCGTATCATGCATTCCTGCGGCCCCGGCCAAGTGATATCAATCTCGGCCAGAACGATCGAGGAGCACGCTGAATGGACTGATATGCAGCAGCAGCCTGTTCACGAGCCGGTACTCTTGCTTGTCAGGCTGGACGAGAAACGCAGGGGCAGAGTTTTTTTGGCTTCGCCCTGTCTGCTCACGCTCGTGGCTGAGCCAGTGCCCGCCTAAATTCCCTTCGGGGAATTTTTTATTGGGTTTTTGTTACGGCGGAAAGAAGCTACACCAACATTCTCACATTCTTGAGAATGTTGGAATGTGTGGGGGGCGGGGCGGGGCGGAAAGGCCGTGATGCCCCGTAGTGTCCGCCTTGGCGGACTACTACTGGGGGTGTAGAATAAGGCCAAGAATACATCCGCGCGTATATACGTAACCTATAATAATTAACTGCTAGCTTTTATGAACATCTTCAGGGATCATGTCCTCACCTGGTGGCAGGTGGGCATCGTAAAGCTGTGCCTGCTCAGCATCGGCATCGCGGTTGGCGCGCAGTGGCACGAAGTCTTCGCGCCGTATGTCATGGTACTCGTGGTGGTCGGGATCGCGACCGGCGTCTATCTGGCCGCGGCCTGGATGATGAAGCGGTAGACTAGCCCACACCACGTCATTCTTACATTCTTGAGAATGTAAGAATGAGGGAAGTATGTATTTAAATACGTATTTAAATATGAACCGAAAAACTTCGCAAAAGAATATCAGAAAAATCCAAAAAATGGGCGGCACGAGCCTGGGGCTGACGCTGCCGGTGGAGCTGGTGCGCGATTTGCGCTGGAAAGAAAAACAGAAGGTCAGGATTAAGCGGGTCCGCGCCGGCCTGATGATTAAAGATTGGAAGAAATAGAATTTTAGTTCGAGCTAGTCAAGCTTGAATTAGTTATTTTCTAGGACTTTTAGAGCTGTTGGGCATTTAATGCTAAAATGATAGTATGTACGATAACGTGATTGCACAAAAAATTGCCCATCAATACAAACAGCAACCACTGACTGATTTTGCAAGCGTAAAACCAGAAACCCGGCTCGATACCCTGAATTTGAACTGGCGTGAACGTGATCTACCAGAGTACCAAAGGACAAAGCATGTTCATCGTTTACATCCTTATCTCGGCAAATTCATCCCTCAACTAGTAGAGATTTTTTTAAGAAAATATAGACCAAGACTTGTTTATGACCCCTTTGCAGGAAGTGGAACAACCTTAGTTGAGGCAAGTGCACTCGGTATAGACTCGATTGGCACAGATGTTTCTGCTTTCAATGTTTTGCTCTCAAAAGTAAAAACTGCGGACTATAATATACCCCTTCTAGAAAAAGAAATTTATGGTATCCTAAGCCGTCTCGATACTTACAAAATCAAATTCTCCAAAGACAGGAAAGTAAATAAGCTTTTTTTAACCAAAAATAGGTATATTCAAGATTGGTTTGCACCAAACACACAAAGAGAACTCTTGTGCTATTTAAGATTGATTAAGGATTATACTTATCAAGATTTACTTAAAATAGCCTTGTCGCGCTCGGCGCGCTCGGCGCGACTTGTCACGCACTACGATTTAGATTTTCCGAAGGAACCACAAGCAAAACCATATTACTGTTATAAGCACAACCGGACATGTCAGCCGGTTGAAGAAGCGTATAAATTTTTGTCGCGTTATACCATTGATACTCTAGATCGCGTCAAGGAATTTTCTAAAATTAAGACAAAGGCAAAAGTTGTTGTAAAGCATGCAGATTCGCGCGAGGTTGAACTACCAAAAGGAATTGACATGGTTTTCACCTCGCCCCCTTATATTGGTTTGATTGATTACCACGAACAGCACAAATATGCTTACGAATTATTAGGTCTAAAAAATAATGAGACGCGCGAAATTGGTCCCGCAAAGAATGGACAATCACAACAAGCAAAACAGGACTACATCAAAGGTATTAACGATGTTTTGCTCCATACCCGCAATTATATGGTTTCCAAGGGCTTGGCACTCGTTGTGGTGAATGACAAATATGGTCTTTATAAAGCAGAAGATGCTGGATTTAAAGAGATTGGTCGCGTTGAGCGTCATGTAAATCGCCGGACAGGACGACGCGAGGGTGCATTCTATGAAAGCATTTTAATTTGGCAAAAGGCATGACAGAAAAACAGGAAATGAAAAAGGCTATCCAGTCTGTCATAAAAATCATGATGGATAGAGTTATGAACAAAGTCTTAGTTGAGGAGCCTTTTGTAAAAGAGGAACATAAAGCAAAGAAGCCTCTCTACGCGGCCTTAGTGCCAGACGAAATATTTAAGGGCTCTCATTTTGAGCGACGCTTTGTTACACCGTTTGGAGGTGCTTGGGAGAAATTAGCAATAGTAGCGGCGAATAAGGGGCTTGGGTACGGTGAGAAAGGACGAACCATAATCGGAAAGGTAAATGCCGAAAGGTTACGCAGGATTCAAGAGGTGCTTAATAATCTTGAGCATGGAGAAAAAGGAAAGAAGCGCGTTAGGCCAGACTGGGATAATGAGTTGAAATATATCTTACAGGGAAAAAGTACAAAACTCATTCCTGTTACGGTTATCTCGGACGTCTATGCGGAAGATAAGAAGAACAAAAAGAAATATACCTTCGAGCTAAAAGCACCATTGCCAAACAGCGACCAAACAAAGGTAAGTAAAGAGAAAATGCTTAAACTTTATAGTATGGAGCCGTGCCAAATTGACGGTGCTTACTATGCCTTGCCGTACAACCCTTTCGGAAAACGCGAAAATTACTCTTGGGCATTTCCAGCGCGATGGTTTGACATGAAAAATGACAGGGCAGTTCTTATTGGAGATGAGTTTTGGGAAAAAATTGGTGGCTTAGGGACTTATAAGGCATTTATTGATGCAGTGAATGAGATTGGAAAGGAATATAAGGATAGGATATACAGAGAATTTTTAGGAATCGAGCCACCCACCCATTTAGATGAGGGCAATTTGTAATATTTTATTTAATTACCATGGCCAAAATAAATCTTGATGCCTTAATTCAGAGAGAAGACTTCGAAATTGCTGGTACTACTAACTCTGGAGGTAGAAAAGCATCCATAGCAGAAGTTGATCTTGTGCCAGGAGCCTTCTTCTTTTCTAGTCTTCGAAAACCCGATTTTCAAAGGGAAACTAATGAATGGGATGGTCAAAAAATAGCCGACTTTCTAGAAAGCTTCCTCGACGGGGATTTGATACCAGCTATCATCCTGTGGCAGAGCCCTTCCCCAAATGTCTTTATCATTGACGGCTCACATAGACTGAGTGCTCTGAAAGCTTGGATAGACGATGACTATGGTGATGGAAAGGCTTCCAAGTCATTCTACGATAGTATGATCTCAGAAGATCAAGTATCCGCTGCAGACAGGACACGAAAAATTATAAGAAAGAGAGTCGGATCATATGAAGACTTTAAATTAGCACTAACCAATCCTGAGAAGGTGGATACGAAAATTGTGGACCGTGCAAAAAGACTTGGCGCAGCAGCAATCCCTCTTCAGTGGGTAGAGGGAGATGCTACTAAGGCTGAAAATTCTTTCTTTAAAATTAATCAACAAGCCGCTCCGATTAATCCAACAGAGCTTATCTTGCTTAAATCAAGAAAGAAACCAAACTGCATAGCAGCAAGGGCAATCATCAGAAGTGGAAGAGGTCATAAATATTGGTCAAGATTTTCCAAGGATAAGCAATCAGAAATTGAAAACTTGGCCAAAGAGGTAAACTCTGTTTTATTTGCGCCACCTCTTCACTTGCCTATCAAAACCCTAGATATCCCTATTGGCGGAAAGATTTACTCTGCACAAACCCTGCCCCTAGTACTCGGCTTCATTAATTCTGTAAATAGTGTTGCACCTGATTTTAGCGAAAGCTTAGAAGATGATGTCTCAGGAGAAACTACAATTAAATTTCTTGAAAGCGCAAAAAAATTAGCGTGGAGAATAAATAGTACCCATCCATCTTCCTTAGGACTTCATCCCATAGTTTACTTTTTCTCTTTAGATGGGAGACATAAGCCGGCATCATTTTTTGCGACGATAGCATTTGTAATGCAATTAGAGAAAAGTAACCTTTTTAAAGTTTTTATTTCTATCCGTCCCAAATTTGAGGAATTTTTATTGAAATTTGACTATTTAATACAACAAATTTTCAGAAAATACAGAAAAGTCTCTGAGAGCTACGAGCACATCAAGGATTTTTACTTTGCAGTTATGGAAGAGCTCAAACATGGGAAGACTCCAGCTGTTGCCGTTGAGACTCTTATAAAGACCCCAAAATATAAATACCTCTCTTTGCAATCTAATGGAGACGAGGTGACCTCTGAGGAATTTACTAGAGAAAGGAAATCAGCTGTGTATATTAAGGAAGCACTTTCCTCTGCTCCTAAATGCAACATATGTGGCGGATATATTCATACTAACTCAATAACCATTGATCATAAAAAAAGAAAGGAGGATGGGGGAATTGGATCGATAGAAAATGGACAGATTACGCACCCCTATTGCAACACAACGCTTAAAAACTAATTTAATAATAAGCAATAAGTTTACTTTAAGTTTCGGTACCTCAAGCCATCCTGGATGCTTTATACACAGCCAAATTTTCTAAAATAATTTACATATTTAATTACTCCGATGGCGATAGCATGCGGGGTAAACGTAATTACTCCAAATAAAAAAACGGTCGGGAAGTATTTATTCCTTGGCCGTTTGCGCAGCGGCAAACCATCTGCGAATGAGCGCCTGCTGCTCTGAAGTAGGCGGAGGGCCCAGTTTGCTCATGAATTTTGCAGACTGCCCCTGGAAGGTCCAGCGGACAGACTCCGCAAAGTCGCCTGCGCCAAGAAGGTAGTCGCTGCACATGTCGCATGGATACCAGGGCTTGTTCACAGGGATGTTCCGCATCGCATACCATTGCGCGCGCCTTTCAGGTGTCATGTACAGGAAGTCGAACATGTGTCCCAGCTCGTGCGCAATAGTTGCCGCGACTTGTGAGGGCGTCTGACCGGGCCGAATCCATATGTCTATCCGATCTGTTTTCGGATCAGACGCGCCCAGGTATCCAGGTCGCCCCGGGCCGAAAGAAATCTGGCAGCGAGCCCAG
>Ga0155012_137_pt1 | contig 14354 bp, 16 predicted proteins | sample RifCSPhighO2_01_FD_105980 | JGI IMG/M metagenome (GOLD analysis project Ga0155012, IMG submission 105980) | Candidatus Doudnabacteria bacterium RIFCSPHIGHO2_01_FULL_50_11 | reverse complement strand
CAGCACGTTCGGCCGCCACCTTGGCTATGCTCTCACGAATCCCGCGCATCTCTTCAGGGTTTTTGGCTTGCAGATCAAACGTCGCCCGAATTAAGATTTCCTTTGTTTCCTGCAATATCGAATAGTCATAAGAAAACTTGAAATATTCGCGGTCGACACTGCGTATTAGCGGCGTCGCTCTTGCCTGGGGGTCCAGAATTTCAGCCGCGATCAGGTGCCGGCCTGTTGCTCCGCCGAAGCAGTTGGAATTTCCAAACACGGCTCCCCCAAGCGTCCCGGGGATACCCACAGCCCATTCCAAACCAGCCAAATTTTGTTGCATACTATAGGTCGCTACTCTTCCCATCGGAACCCCCGCCCCGGCTGTAATGCGCGTCCCTTCGCACACGAGCTCTTGGAGGTCAATCTTCAACACCACACCAGGGAAGCCATCGTCGGAAACTAATACATTACTACCTCCCCCCAAAATCGCGACCGGGAGTCGACGTTCTTTCGCAAAATCCAAGCTCGTGAGGATCTCATCAGTTGCACGTGCGATGACAAAATAGCTGGCTTTTCCGCCTATCTTCCAATTTGTGTATGGGGACAGAGGAATCCCCTCTTGCATGTTGACCGGCAATTTATTCATGCTTTTTCTCCACCAATCGTTCTGCGACAGTGTATACATCGCCCGCCCCCATGACAATGATCAGATCGTATGCGGGTGCGAGACTACGAATTTTCGCCTCGGCGGCCCCAAGTGTAGGAGCGTAATATACCTCGGGGAGATTTCGCGAGACCGCCAAAGCCAGGTCCCGTGAACTAACGGAAACTGCCGAATTTTCACGCCCGGCCACTTGAAAGATTTCTACGAGTATGATTCCATCTGCAGCTTCCTCGCTAAGCACAGAAACAAAATCATCAAATAATGCCCGCGTTCTTTGAAGTTGATGCGGCTGGAATACCAAAAGAATTTTTTTTCCCGGGAAAAATTCTCTCGCACCTTCGAGTGTCGTTCTTACAGCCGAAGGGTGATGTCCATAATCTGAGATTATCAGTGCTTTACCCATGAAACCAAGAATCTCGAATCTCCTCCAAATTCCTTTGAATTCTTCCAGGGTTTCTTGGATAAGCTTGAAGGGTATCTGTGCAGAAGAAGCGGCGCCTATGGCGGCGAGCGCATTGTAGACATTATGAGATCCGGCGATCGAAAGAGTAAATTCTTGTTCGACTCCGTGAACCTTAGTGGCGATATGCTGCTTTGAAGCGAGAACCGATGAGTGAAGAAGGTGTATGGAACGGCCTTGTCTGCCGAATCCGCTCATATTCTCTAGTTTGATTAAGTTGACCACCTCCATGGTCACGGTGTCGTCATGGTTGAAGACGAGGAATCCGTCCTTTGGCAGCAAACCGACGAAAGAGGAGTATGCATCTCTGATATCGCGCAAGTCTCTGAATGAATCCAGATGATCTAATTCAATATTCGTTATTACAATCCCGAAAGGTTTGAGTGACAAGAATTGCCTGTCCAGCTCGTCCGCCTCGACTATAAAATATGGGCCTTTCCCTATGCGTATATTGCCCTGCCATTGGGAAACCAGGCTACCTACAAAGACCGTAGGATCAAGTCCCGCCCGCTCAAAAATAAAGCCAAGCATCGCGGTTGTCGTCGATTTTCCGTTTGTACCACAAACGGCTATGATCTTTTTTCCTTGGGCGATCTGTTGTATGGCTTGAAAATGCGAAAGCTGCTTGATCTTCCGTTTCGTCGCTGTAACTCGTTCGGGATTATCAGGCGCGATCGCTACGGAAAAAACTAACAAATTGCATTTTTCCGGAACATTCTTCTCGCTATGGCCTATCGTGACTTGCACTCCGGCATCGCGTAGCCTAGTAGTGATCTCGCTTTCGTACAGATCCGAACCTGTCACTTGTAATCCTAGCGCACGGTAATAGAAAGCAATTCGAGAAACACCTATCCCGCCGACACCAACGACGTGTACGCGTGTGAGTTTTTTGCTTTTTTTGAAAAATTCAAACATGATGTCAATTACAGATGTTTTAGTATTACCTCAGCGACGTTTTTTGCGGCTTCCGGCTGAAAAAGTCGACCGATATTAGTCTGAAATTGCTTTTGCAAACCAAGATCATACTTAAGTCTGCGCAAGAGCTCGATGAAAACTAATGGAGAAAGTTCTTCTTGGCGGGCAATGAATGCCATTTTTTTTCGATCGAGATATTCGGCGTTCGCTATCTGGTGCGAATCTGGCATAGGGATAATTATGGCCAGCTTTTTGCACGCAGCAATTTCGCTGATAGTGGAAAATCCTGCGCGCGAGACTACTACATCCGCTCGTCGCAAAAGGTCGGGGAACTCCTTTATTAAGTATGGCATGCGTTTGTAATTATATGAAGTCTCGGCTTCCATGTTTCTTTGTTGACCGGACAAGTGGATGACCTCGTAATGTCGCGCTAGCTCGGGGATAGACTGTATTACCAGGCGGTTGATGAATTCTGAACCTCCTCCCCCGCCTAGTACTAAAAGTGTTGGGTAATCGCTCTTCTGTGTTTTATTTTCGTCTCGATTGATTCTTACTGAGCTTGTGAAACTTTTCCTAACCGGATTTCCGCACAATATAATTTTTTTAGCTGATTTGCTTTTCCAAAGCCCCACACTTCCAGAAAAACCTAAAGCAGATTCTTCCAAGCTAACGGTTAGATTACGGACAACGGGAAATATCAGGCGGTTGGACAGTGCAGGCAAAAAATCTTGCTGATGGGCGACAGCGGGTATTCCAAGACTGGCCGCGGCGTAGGCGACAGGCACTGATACGTATGAGCCAGCGGAAAAGACCACTCTGGCGCGCAAGCGAACCAATAGTGACCGGGCTTTAAAGAAACCAAAAATGACCTTAAACACATCTGAAATATTTCTCAAATCAAAATATCTGCGGAGTTTCCCGCTTGGTATCACATACGAAGGTATTTTGTTCTCATCAAGCAAGTCTGATTCGAACGGTAAACCAGTTCCGAAATAGGCAAAAACTACTCTCGGATCCTCTATTCTTATTTGCTCTGCCACAGCCAGTAGCGGCGTCACGGGGCCGCCGCTACCTCCGCCGACTAAGACAACAAGTTTCGAAGAGGATTTCATATGATGCACTAAAATGATTTCAAGGCTGCTTCGTAAATGTCTTCAGTTTCCTTCGCACATTTGTCCCACGAAAAACGTGGAACATTTGCTCGCCCTGCTGCGGCGAGCCCGGCCGAGAATGCCTGGTCGCTCAAAAGTCTACTAATGGCATGCTCAGCAGAAACTTCGCTGCGAGGGTCGAAATATGCTGCCGTGTGTCCCAGGATTTCTCGCGCGACCGGGATATCCGAACTCGCAACCGGTAAACCTGATGCCTGGGCCTCGATCATGGGCAGGCCAAACCCTTCCAACAAGGATGGATTCACGAGACAGGAAGCACCCTGGTATAAGGCTTGCAGGTTTTCAGAGGAAACAAGGCCAGTAGCCACTATGCTTTTGGAGTTTCGGATCGAATATATTTCTTCTTTTACCAAGGGATAATTTTTGTCCATCGTCCCGACTAAAACGAGCTGAAGATCGTGGCCTTCTTCCCTCAAACGGTCAAACACGCGAGATAATAAGCCCAAATTTTTGTATCTTCGCCATACTCCCACAAAAAGTATATACGACGAGCTGATACCGAGGGCACGTTTAACCCTTTCAATTTGTTCTGGTGGTAATTTTTGCTTGAAAATTTCTGAAACCCCCTCGTGCACTACTTGTATCTTAGCATCCGGAACATGCAGCAGATTGATTATATCAGACTTTGAGGCTTCAGAGACTGCGATAATCTTTCGGGCGTTTCGTGCAGAATGGGATATGATCGCTCGATAAGCCGCGCGGTGGAAAATGTGAGAGAGTTTCGTGCCGGGGAAGTGATGATGGATGAGGTCGTGAATGGTCACTACAAAAGGTTTGGAATATAGGATGGGAGCATTGAAGTTCGGAAAATGGACAAGCTGCAGGCGTTCCGACTTTAAGATCTTAGGAAGTCTGTACTGCTCTTCAAGAGAATAGTACCTAGCGTTTACCAATCGGCACTCGGCAGACAATGACCTGAAATATTCAAATGCCTCTCGACTAAACATCCGGTCGAAAAAAAGAATGTACTGAAATTGTGGATGGTTGCGTCGAAGCAGGGCCTTCATTAAATCAATCGCGTAATGTCCAATCCCAAATCCTTCCCCCGCCATTCTCATGTCGAAACCGATTCGTGTTTTCATACAGAATGTGTTATTTCTTCGAACGCCTGTAGCGTTTGTCGCGCGGCCTGCTCCCAGGTGAACTTTTTTGAGCGCACAAGGCCTCGTTTAATCAGTTCTAGCCTTAGTTTGGCATCTCGCAAGACATCAAAAAAGGCCCTGGCTATCTGATCGGTATCAAAAGGGTTGACATACACCGCTGCGTCACCTAAGACTTCTGGAAGACTGGAATTCATCGCCGCAATAACTGGCGTACCACAGCTCATGGCTTCAAGAGGAGGAAAACCGAAACCTTCGTATAGACTGGGGAATACAAATATAGACGCATTGCGGTACAACATGGGTTTGCTATCCTCGGGAAGAGTTGACAAGAAATGAATGCCTTGGCGCTGAGGCGAATGGTTGATCCGCCGAATAGTATCGCGATACAGCCAACCCAACCCTCCCCCGATCACCAAGTCTACACTGCGCTCACCCATGGCGCAAAGCCGCTCATATGCGTCAATGACTCCTAATATGTTCTTTCTTGGCTCAATAGTGGCTATAACTAAAATGTAGGGGCGATGCAGTTCAAATTTTCTGACTAGTTCACGATTTTCCCCGGGATTTTTTTTTGAAACGAACCGGTCCTGATCCAATCCGGGATAGATCACTCTGATTTTGCTTTCAGGGACTTGAAATAGGCGAATCAAGTCTCTTTTTGTGGATTCCGATACTGCGATAATAAGATCCGAGCGCTTTGACGCTTTTCGGTCGGACAAGATAGCATGCCAAATTCTGCGCTGCCACGAAAAAAATTCCGGAGCGCGAATGAAAGACAGGTCGTGTGAAGTTATAACCAGCCGACACTTTTTAGACCAGGCGCCAAAAAGAAATCGCGGCGAAAAGAAAACGTCCACGCCACCTATCAAAGTGTCGATGTGCGGCCATTTGATAAGTGCAAAGAGCAGATTCAGCAAACGGTTTGGGAAGTGAAATTCTTTCACCTCTATCCGAGCTCCGCTCGGAAGAGCACTGGAAACTCGCCTAAAATGGTTGCTGAATAAAACGTATTGATTAGTCGTGTCTATTTGAAGCATCGCCCGGATCAAATTGGATGTATATACTTCAACTCCGGTTGTTTTCCCTTCGTTAAGAGTTCTCGTATCCACACCAATTCTCATGGTGCCCCCCTTTCCTGGATGGATCGACTTACAATTGCTTCGAATTTCGATCTATATTCGTTAACGCCAAATTTCAACGCGAAATTCCTGATGGATTGGCTTGTGAATCTCTCGTCCTTAAAGTCAGCTATGGCATTTACAATTGAGTCGACAGACTGGGCGTCAAAAAAATCACCAGTTAAGCCTTCACTCACGAATTCAAGCGCGCCTCCTCTGCGATATGCTAATACCGGTGTACCGCAGCTCATCGCTTCCACCATAGACATGCCCGCATCCTCTAAAGCAGGGTATATAAAAGCCTTCGCGTGCTGATACAAGGACCGTAATTTTTCGTCGGTCACGCGTCCCAATATCTTCACTGTCGGTCCCGCTATCCGCACCAATTCCGAGGACTCGGTCCCGTCCCCGAATACCAGCAGGGGTATTTTGAGCTTATTGGCGGCAAGAATCGGGAGTTCAAAATGCTTGTATGGCTCCAGTCTCCCGCCGGTCAGGAAATATTCTCTATTTGACGTGCTCGGAGCAACCTCAAAAAAATCGGTGTCAACTGGAGGATAAAGCACTACGGAATTGCGTTGATAATAACGTTTGATTCTGTTTTGCACTTCCCGTGAGTTCGCTATAAAAATATCGACTCGCTGCGACGCTTCCCAATCCATCCTCCTGAATCTACTCAGAATGGGTTTTACTATAATTTTTACAATGGCAGGATAACGTAAGTTTGCGACATACGTATCCCGATCCTGCCACAAATACCGAGTTGGGGTATGGCAGTAGCAAATGTGAGTACCGCTGCCTACTCGGACCCACTTGGCGTATGCCGAGGAGTCTGAGATTACTACATCGTAGTCCTTCATATCAAAACTCGATACCGCCCAGGGCATCAACGGCAGATACCACTTATAATGCGCTCGCGCTCCGGGAATTCTGCCTAAAACGCTTTCTCGGACGTCCCAGTTTTCATATCGTCCTTTTGTCTTCACTCGGTCATGAAATATCGTATAAACGGGCGCTTGGGGGTAGATCCGGTGCAAGACCTCGAGCACTCGCTCGGCTCCGCCAAATTGAGTCAGAAATTCATGAACGAGCGCAACCTTCATTTCAATAATACGCTTTCTTTTCAGCCCGGCTAAAGAGAACTAGCAACGTATTGAGGATAATTTTCAAATCTAGGGCAAAAGACCAATTTTCAATATAAAAGGTGTTCAATCTGATCTCTTCTTCAAATGGCAGGTCAGGCTCGCGAGCCTGCGCGATCTGTGTTAAGCCGGTCAATCCGGGCTTTATAGTAAATTGGCGGCGATACTTTTCACGATACAACTCCACTTCCTCGATTACGTGCGCTCTGGGTCCGACCAAACTCATTTCCCCTCGCAACACATTCAATAACTGTGGAAGTTCATCCAGCTTGGTTGCTCGTAGAACGCGACCCAGTCGTGTCACTCGCGGATCGTTTCTTACTTTGAGAAACGGGCCATGCCGAGCGTTCACTTTCCAAAGTTCTTGCCGCATATTCTCAGCTTTCGACCCCCCATACTCCTCCCCTACTGATAGCTCTTGGAACATTGAGCGAAATTTGTAAAATTTGAAAGGCCTCCCCTGTCCAAACCTTTGCTGGACATAGAGCACTCTACCGGGGGAATCAATCCGAATTGCTATCGCAATCAGAACGATCAAGGGCGACAGAAGAAGTAGCCCCAAAAAACTCAGAGTTATATCCATAACTCTTTTTACGACCTTGCCCCAGCCCTGCAGGGGCGTATTTCGCAGCTCAATGATTGGAATCCCGGCAACGTCCGTAGCAGTGATATTCGTTCGTTGTGATTCGATGATATCAGGTACGTACTGGAAAAGGATGCCATGATCGTGCGTGAATCGAACCAAATCTTCATTAGCTGAGGGTGTCAAATCCACGTCAGCTTGGAGAATTTCATCAATCCCATCAGCGTTGTCAATACGTTCCAGGTTGTGAACGAGCGCAGCATCATCGCGTCCGTCCAGTATGGCAATTATCTTGTATCCCAGCCTCGTCTGCTTCTTAATCTGCGCCTCCAGCCCGTAATCACCCTTCGCCCCACGAATGAGCACCAGCTTGTGTTGCCCGATTCCACGGCGTAATAGCGTTCGCTCAGTAAGTAATAACACGGTTCGACCAAGACCAACTAGGAGAATCGAAAGTACCCAAGTAAGCAAGACGATAAGGCGAGACGGGAAAATCTGAGGGTCAAAAAAGTAAGCCGCCACAAAAACCATGAGTCCCGCTGAAACAACGGCGGCCACTCGAATAATCATCGGCCAAAATCTGCGCGTACTCTTTAGATTATATAGTCCATTGATGGCGAGGAATGCGAGTACGATAGGCAGTGCTACAAGAAAATTTCTTAAGAAAGAGGGGTATGATAGGTCAAACTGGATGGGATATTGTGGGAAGGAATTAACAGTCCGGTAGCGGAGAAAATATGCCGCACTTGCCGCAAAAAAAAGCATCGCCGAATCAACAACGATAGAGACTATATTAAATATCAGTTCTGAGCGCTTCATTTAAATATACTGTATTTTAGCAAATTTTCAGCTTTCTTCCCAATATTACTAACGTTAAGTTGCCAACTTGACTGGCACAACAAAACCTGCCATACTCATAGCGCTTTGATCAACAAAGCTTTTGTTATTCCCAGGGAAGCCGGGCAATCGCTCCCCGCCACCGGCGGGGGGAGGAAAGTCCGAACACTACTTCGGTAGCCGCTTAAGCGCCACTGAAAAAACGGTAGTGGGCAACTCCCATCCGGAGCAACTCTGATCGCAAGGTCGGAGCCAAACCGAGAGATGCGAACAGAGACGGTTTTGCAAGAAATTGTAAAACCGCCCAGTCGAATGACTGGGCGAGCCTTGGTGGCAACACCGGGTATGAAACGGCCAAACTCTTACCGGAGTGCAAGGTATGAAACCGCTCCATCCGATTGGTAACAATCGGAGCAGACAGATGATTGCCTATCCCCCGCCACCGGCGGGGGTGGACAGAATTCGGCTTACAGGCTTGCCTGGGAATAACAGAACCACAATTTATTTGAGACGACCGTTCCAAAGGGCCCACGTGGCCTTTTTCTTTACCAGGAAACCCCGGGCTAAAGCCCGGGGAGGAGGTCATTCTTGATTTTATTTAAAGCGTACTAACGTTTGGCCCAGTTCGGGTCGCGGATGCAAGCACCGCTCCTTGAAATTTTGCGGTTTCAATACTTCCACCGCGGGGAAAGAACTTTCTTTCCCCGACCCCTTTTCTCCTCATTGGTCCGAACTAGCGTTTGGCCCATTGAGGGCCACGTCTTGCGCGCTTAAGTCCGGGCTTCTTCCGTTCTTTCACCCGCGGATCGCGCGTGAGAAAACCAGCTTTTTTGAGTGTGGGTTTATCTTCAGCGTTCCGAAAAACCAAAGCTCTAGCGATAGCATGTCGAGCGGCTTCTGCTTGTGCGTGCTTGCCGCCTCCATGTGCGAACATCTCTCCACCAGCTCGCTCGTCAATACCCAGAAGATTGAGAGGCGAGGTTACGATTCTTTGTAGGTCAGGTGTCTGGAAATAATCCTGAAAAGGCTTTGTGTTAACCGTGAACTTTTTTCCGTCAAAACGAAGACGCAGTTTGACCATCGCCGTCTTCCTCCGACCAATTGCATATATATAGCGAGCACCAGCCTTTTCGCGAGGAGCGAGGGTTTCCCGTTGTTGTTCTTCGTGCGAAGCAGCTTCTCCGGTACGCTCCTTGGACAGTTGAGAAGGTTTCTTGACATGGCTTGCGGCTCGCTTCCTGACCAATGGTTTTTTCTTACCCGTAACGCTCTTTTTCACGGCAATAGCTTGTTCCATAAAAGAGTTTAAATTTCTGCAGAATCAATTTTGAACGAATGCGTTCCCTCCGATACTATTTTCAGCCGTCTCAGTTGCATCCTACGCAGTTTATTTTTGGGCAACATGCGCCGGACTGCCTCACGGAGTATCACTTCCGGCCTGGTTGCGAGCAGGTCTTTCATAGCTGTCTCGCGTATTCCACCGGGATATCCTGAGAAATGAAAATATTTCTTCTGGAATAATTTTCTGCCAGTCAGCTTCATGTGGGCGGCATAAGTCACTACTACGAAGTCGCCCATATCCACGTGAGGTGTGAAATCAACCTTGTTCTTCCCCATCAAGTATTGTGCGGCGCGCGATGCCAGCCGTCCTAGAGACTCGGTGCGTGCATCAAGAATGTGCCACCGGCGTACAACCGTCTTGATATTTTTTACTGTGGTCGTCATTTAATACTTTTAAACAAATTCGATCCTGGCCCGAATCGAGCCGTCTTTTGCAGCGCCCAAGCGAACTAATCTTGTGTATCCTCCTGGTCTGGCCTTGTATTTTGGAGCTAGCACTTCAAACACTTTTCGTGCTGCATTAGGAGGCAGCGCGGAAAAGAGTTGTCGCTTGGCGTGCAGGTTGTCATGCTTCCCTTTTGTGATGAGACGCTCCACCAGGCTACGAACTAGTTTGGCGCGCGCGGATGTTGTGTCGATCTTCTCATGCAGAATCAGGGCAGTAGTCATTGACTTCAGAACCCTACGACTCCGATCATACCCTATCTTTAATTTCTTCTTCTTCCTGTGACGCATTGTCCTGTTTTCAATTTATAAATTCTTTATCGCTTCTAGGATTTCGCTTATCGACTTTTCTCCTAAGCCTTGAAAATTTTGCAACTCAGTTGCAGTCAGCTGACGCAATTGAGAAATAGTTGTTATGTTGTTTTTCATCAAGGCATTATATGACCTGCGTGACAAATTCAACGACATTAATGAGTCCTCCGAATTATCTGGAGATTCCTTAATTAGCGGCTCTTCAGAAACCTGGGGAACCAGTTCTTCAACATTATCTGCCGGAGCTGCAATCTCTGGCTCGCGCTCAAAATTATCCTTCAAAAGAAGCTGGAAGTGATCAACCAGTATCCGTGCTGATTGGTCCAACGCTTCTCGTCCAGTGATGGTGCCGTTCGTGACTATATGAAGCGTGAGCTTATCGTAATTTGTCATTTTTCCGACGCGTACGTTCTCCACTGAAAAGTTTACGTTTCTTACCGGCGTGAAGATCGAATCGACTGCTACCATGCCTATCTCCATCCGCTCATCTTCACGGGCTTCGACGGGCACATATCCCCGACCTTGCTCTACAACTAATTCCATTTCCAATTCAGCATTTTTTCCATCCAGAGTAGCAAGATGCAAATCCGGGTTCTTTACCTCGACTTGGTCTGTCTTGGTGATCATGCCGGCTTTGACAGCTTTATCTCCTTTTACCTTCAGCTGCAGTCTTATGGGTTCATGAGAATGGCTTACTAAGCAAAGCTTCTTCAGATTCAAGATAATGTCGACGACGTCTTCTTTCACATTCGGAACAGTGGAAAACTCATGATCTACCCCTTTTATTTTAACCGAGGTGACTGCGGCTCCGGGCAACGAGGAAAGAAGCACGCGTCTGAGAGCGTTCCCGATAGTGACTCCATATCCCGGGTAACAGGGTTCGAGGACAAAAACTGATTCGTTACCGTCTTCCTTTATAAATTTGAAAGTTTTGGGGAGAGAAATTTGTTCCATGTAAGTGTTGGCCGTCGAGCGGCTAAATAATTAATTTTGGTTTATCGAGAATAGTGTTCGATAATTAACTGAGGATTGATCGTCGCGTCGAGTGTTTCGCGAGCCGGCACACTCAGTACCCTACCCGACAAAGCCCTCGGGTCCAACTGAAGCCATTCTGGCGGCTGGGCTTTGAGAATGATCGTCTTTAGATTCTCGATATTTTTGGATTTCGCTTTCGATTCGCGGATCGAAATCTGATCACCCACTTTCACTTGATAAGACGGGATACTCACCTTCTTACCGTTAACCTCTATAAATCCGTGCGATACCAGCTGGCGTGCCTGCGGACGCGTAGTGGCAAAACCCAGTCTGAACACGGTATTGTCTAAACGAGTCTCTAAGAGCTGCAAAAGAATCGACCCTGTCTGGCCATGTTTCTTTGCCGCTTTCTTGTAATAACCCCGAAACTGCTTTTCTAACACGCCGTACATCCATTTCGCTTTCTGTTTTTCGAGCAGTTGGTGACCATACCCGGATATCCTCCTCCGGCTTGCGGCTCCGTGAATGCCGGGTGGAAAATTGCGTTTCGTGAAAATCTTCTCGTCTTTCGGGAAAAGACGGGTGCCAACCCTGCGCGACATTCTTGATTTTGGACCGGTGTGTCTTGCCATAAACTCTAAATCAGACCCTTCTTGGTTTTTTAGCCCTTACTCCCCCATGAGGGATGGGAGTGCGATCGCGAATTGTCCGGACTGCAATTCCCGAGCCCGTCAGAGCTCGGATGGCAGAGTCACGTCCTGTGCCTACGCCTTTTATAAAAATATCGACTTCCTCAATGCCGATATCTTTCATACGGCGGATAATCTCTTCCATAGTTCTTTGAGCGGCATAGGGCGTAGATTTTTTCGAACCCTTGAATCCGATCATACCGGCCGATGCCCAAGTGAGCACTTCACCGGCTGCATCTGTCACAGTGATGATAGAATTGTTATAAGTCGAGGATATGCTAATCCGGCCCTTGCTTACCTTGCGATATTTGCGTTTAGACTCGCCAGCGGTCCCCGCCTTCACTTCATCGCCCGCGAGAGTTTTGACTTTCTGTTCGCCCATAGATTCTAAAAAATTAGGTCTTTTCGGCAGATGTTTTGCGCCCTGACCCCATGGTTCTCCGCACATTGCCACGACGCGTTCTTGAGTTCGTCTTTGTCCTCTGACCGCGTACTGGGAGACCTCTGGAATGGCGGTACCCTCTTCGTGCTCCTATTTCTTTCAGCAACTTAATATTCATGGTGACTTCCTGGCGAAGCTGCCCCTCGGTCTTAAAATTCTTCTCAATATAGACCCGAAGTTTATTCTCCTCTTCCGTCGAGAGTTCTTTGGTTCTCTTGTTGGGGTCCACTCCTGTTGCCTGTAACGCCCTGCGTGACAATGAAATACCCAAGCCATATATGTATGGCAGGGCTGCTTCGATTCTTTTGTTAGGCGGGAGATTCACCCCCGAAATTCTAGCCATACTTCACTATCCTTGCCGCTGCTTGTGTTTGGGGTTTTCGCAGATAACTCTGACGATCCCCTTTCGCTTAATAATTTTACACTTATTGCAGATTTTCTTGACCGAGCTTCTAACTTTCATATTTAGTAAAAAATAAAATCCGGGTATGGCTATTGCCTACCGGTTGGATTTACAGGCGTTTCGTGATCCTGCCCCGCGTCAAATCATACGGGGTAACTTCCAGAACCACTCGATCGCCCGGCAGAATCCTGATGTGGTACATCCGGAGTTTTCCGGAGACGTACCCCAGAATCGTCTGTCCAGATTCAAGCTGTACTCTGAATTGAGCGTTCGGCAAAGATTCAACAATCTTGCCTTCTAACTCAATCACGTCCTGCTTCCCGGAGTTCGATCCTAAGGCTTGAGGCTCAGGTATAGGGGTGCAAAATTACTTCTTTTTGAGCATTGGTATAGTAGCAGGGCGGCTGCCCTTTGTCAAATCCCGAGCCTTTAGGATAACGGCGATCTTATCACCCCGGCTGCGACTAAAGTATTTCCCCCATAGAGCGTGCAAAATTGTCCCGGTGTAATTCCTTTTTGTTTGTTTTTGAATACGACTGCATATTGGCCTCTAATTTTCTGCAGCTTCCCTGGCTGTAGTTCTTGGCGATGGCGGATTCTAACCTGAAACCCAACAGGCAGGGCCATTCTTCGACCCACCCAATGGCATGAACGAAGCAGAAGTCCTTTTGAGAAAAGCTCCCTGGATTTTTGACCTTGGGCGACTATAAGTCGGTTTCGACGCAAGTCTTTACGCACAATATAGTAGGGAATGCCGCCCCCCAAGTGCAGCCCGTGTCGTTGTCCTATTGTGTAGAAAGGCAGCCCTTCGTGTGTCCCTATTTTAGCTCCTGATGTAGTGACTATCGCCCCAGGGGTTTGGCGTATTTCAAGTTTAAGAAAGTCTGTGAGCTTCACTTCTCCGACGAAACAAATTCCCATGCTTTCCGGCCTATCCGCATTGGGCAATCCTGCTTCCCGCGCGATTGCCCTTACATGGCTCTTTGAATAATCGCCTAATGGAAACAATGTTCTTCTAAGCTGCGCTTGCTTCAGTAGGCAAAGAAAATAACTTTGGTCTTTATCTTTGTCGCTTGCTCGCTCGAGTTTCCAAAAATCTTCTTTTGACCTTGGTCGGATTATTTTCGCATAATGTCCGGTCGCTATATACTCAGCGCCTTCTTTCCGCGCTCGGCGCAGGAACGATCCGAATTTTATTTCGCGGTTACACATAACATCAGGATTGGGTGTTTCCCCTCTTCGTTCTAACCGGAAAAAATAATCTATGACGCTCTTACGATATTCCTGTTCAAAATTGTAGACTTTCCAGGGTATTCCTATTGCGGCGCACACTCGCTTGACCATGGCCAGATCTTCTTTCCAGGGGCAATGAAAATCAAGTTTTCCCTGGAACGATTCATCTGACCAATTTTTCATATACACACCCGTCAGTTCGTGCCCCATACGCTTAAGAAGCAGCGCTGCCACTGCTGAATCTACCCCTCCTGACATGGCCACATAAATTTTCTTCATATCACTGGATCTTGAAACTCTGTCCATAAAAGTATTTAGGATAACTTGGGGGTGGAGAAGAGTCAAGGCATACGTGATTTCGGAACCCCAATAATTTTAAAATAGAAATATTTACAAGCACCAAAACGGCCCTGCAAAAAGACAAGACTTTCACAGAAATTAAAATTTAACTTTTTGCGGTTGTTTTGGCTTATCGTCTTTGTTTTGCAAGTCTTCCTTTCCTCCACCCTTCACCAGTGTAGCCAGAACCTTCTCGACTT
>Ga0155012_135_pt2 | contig 14380 bp, 19 predicted proteins | sample RifCSPhighO2_01_FD_105980 | JGI IMG/M metagenome (GOLD analysis project Ga0155012, IMG submission 105980) | Candidatus Doudnabacteria bacterium RIFCSPHIGHO2_01_FULL_50_11 | reverse complement strand
TCTGACGCCGGCTGCTTTCGCCGCCACTAAGGAGGCGATCGTCGCTTCGATAGACTGCGAGCGGACCATCCGCCCCGCTATCTTGATGACGGAGCAGAAGCTGCAGGTGAACGGACAACCTCTTGCTGGGTATAAGCCCACTATTGGTGCCAAATACCGACGGAGATCAGACTTGAGAGGCGGCTGCACGATAATTTCAGGTAGCTTTCTCGCCCAACGCTGCGCGGCACCGTAGACGGGCTGCAATTCTCCCCTGACTGCATCATTCAGAATAGTGGGCCACACATTTTCGGCTTCGGAGAGAGCAAAGCTTACTCCGGTACCCTGCAGCATCGACGTGTTGTTGGTCATGACATGGGGCCCGCCCAGGACTGCTAGGCAACCGTTATCAACCGCTAAGGCAGCGAGATCAAGCGCGCGGTGAAACTGGTGGGACTGGACGCCTACCAGAGCTACCAGTGTTTGTCCTTCCGTGTTTCTGCGCAAGAGCTTGAGATATTCAAGGTCAGTGTGTACATATTCATCTATCGCTGTGATTTTTGTTTCGACGCCTTCAATGTTAGAAGGCGTCATGCTGAGGATATGCTGGAGGGTTGCGTTGGGGAGATACCCGCGGCGAAACCTCTCGACATACTCATCACGCCCATACTTGCTGGGCTTGATCAATACTACGTTTAGTGTCTTCATGAGTCCTCCTAGACGTTGGAAACGCTTTCTGCATCGTGGCATATCCCGGACAAAAACACAAACTGACGACTTGTCTGTCAGTTTGTGTATATATTTACCCCCGCGTCCGGCGGGGCTGGATTAACGCAGGCTAACCCCCTTTTTGACTTTTATACATTTCGGGATCAATAGTGCGTCTGAAGCACGCTCGTCCCGCGTCGTGCGACCAGTTGGCTTGGTACAGCGGCCCGCCGTAATCTATTGGGACGGGCTTCGTTGCATTCGTACCCCCGTCTTGGCTTGAGGTTTGAAAGTTCGCGCACACCTCAAAAGACAGCGCTGTTATCGCACGATATTCGTAGGGTTGGAGAGTGTCGGGGTCAACCGGCGGAACAAAACCGCTGATATCGTTTATCAATTCATCAAGCGAGGCAGGCAGTCTGTCTTTGTTGATCCAATAATTAACAATCTCATTTTGGACAACCTGCAAATCGGAGGTTCTTTGTTCATCCAGACGCACTTGCCGTTGTTTGGCGGGGGATCCGACCAGCAAAAAACCGGTTGCTATGGACACGATCACGAGCGCCGAGACTCCCCAAGCCGTTCTTTTCGGTATGGGGGAGACGGCCCCGACTCCCCGGCGCAAGTCCCAAATGTAATAACCAAATACTCCTCCCGCTACCGCCAACACGACAACGACCATTAAGAAAAATCTGATCGTCAGATCCCCGCTGTAAAAATTGTAGACCAACCTGATAAGATCGACGATAATGGTAATCGCCGCTATGAAAAGCGTCAGATACAGAAGCCATTTACGCACTCGCAATTCACGCTTTTGGGGCACCTGCATCTCTTCCTTACCGATAAGCCATGACATAAGGACGTAAACCGGCCAGACTATCAGCAGCGCCGATGTTGCCCAGCGGATGCCGTCTAGGGCCCCCTGATAATAGAAATTCAGCTGGTCGGGAAACCATACATTGATATACTGAAAGAGCAATGCGATGAAGCTTATCACACTCACGTACAGAGTTACAATCGCGAGCAGGTGATAGAACACATCCTTCGGAGATGACTTCAATCGTATTTCTTGTGGAGTGGCTTGTTCGTTCATATGAATGGATTAATTCTTTGCAGGCAGCATAGCACTTTATCGTAGCCTTGTCTTGAAATGTATCTAAAATTGGCTATACTTCACCTGCGAGACGCTCCCAGAAACAAAGACGGATATTATCTCCAAGGCCCTCTTTTGTAGCTTGCGCTGCGGTGGCGGAACCCCGGTAGCAGTCCGCCGAAGCGGGCGCACGGGGCAAGCTTGCAGATACTATTTAACGAATTAGTTTAGATGGCGGAATCCCTTCGTCTATAATTGGTGCCGCCGTGGTGGAATTGGCAGACACGCTGGACTCAAAATCCAGTGGTAGCAATACCGTGTCGGTTCGACTCCGACCGGCGGCACCACTTGTCGATGACGCATTCCCGCCAAGGAGGGACGATCGCAGGGTCTCTGAAGGGTTTTTATCCCGTAGTGAACCGTCAGGTTCTACTACTGGGACGACTCCCTCCCGCGGCACCAATCTATAATAAACCAAGTATATCCGCGATAAACTATATATGGCCATTTACGATGATTTCAAAAAATTTGATATTCGGGTAGGTAAGATAATTTCTGTTGAAGATTTTCCTGAAGCGAAGAAACCTTCTTACAAATTGAAAATAGATTTTGGAAGCGAAATAGGCACGAAGGTCTCAAGTGCACAATTGGTGAGCCACTATACTAAAGAGCAACTTCAAGGAAAACTTATCCTGGGTGTCGTTAATTTCCCGCCCCGGCAAATCGGCCCATTTATTTCTGAAGTTCTTACCCTAGGAGTGCCGGACGCCAACCACGAGTGCATCCTGATAGCTCCAGACAAAGATGAGGCTACTATTGGCGGCCAGTTATATTGAAAATTGTATCTTAACCCAGTCATTGTAGTAGAAATTCTATATGGCACAATTTGAATTCTTTGCATCGCCCTGGTGGGTAAATTTTTTCATCCTTGTTCCCTTTATCGCCTATGCTTCTTGGCATAAGCGATTGAGTATCACTTGGGCTGTCTTGATTTTCGCCGCTTTGTTCGGTATTGCGTTTGGCTTCGTGGAAGCAGCCGCGGTCGTTTATATTCGAGCAGCCTCAGGCCTACTTACTGTTGAAGGGGAGAAGCTCACAGAAGTTGCCGTGCAATCTTCCAATATGTACCAGCAGGCGCAGGTGCTAGCCGATCTTCCGGCGGGTCTGTGGAAAATAGAATTTTTCCGGGAGCTGGCGACCATGGTGATGCTGCTCTGCGTCACAATGCTCGGCGCGAGAGGAACGCGCGAACGAATCGCGCTGTTTTTGTGGTCTTTCGCGACTTGGGACATTTTTTACTACGTTGGTCTGTGGGCCACTATCAGATGGCCCGCTTCCTTGACTACGCCAGACGTGCTCTTCTTGATTCCCGTACCCTGGTTCTCGCAAGTCTGGTTTCCTATGGCTGTCAGTGCGCTCATTATGGGTGCAGTTGTGTTGAAGAAAACCAAGAATCATTCTTAAGGTCCTTGATTGCTTCTCGTGATTTTGGCAAACATAGAGGCATATGCTATGATTTTGTTGACTGTTCCCAAGACTAATTGAGTTCATACATGGACGACCCCGCTTCCATACACGATTCTACTGGCGCTTCGGTACGCCCGATTGAAGATCTCGATGATCTCGACGATATTTCGCCGACTATTCCCGCGGCTGCAGTGACGAAACCGCAAGGGGAAACTGCGCCCGAAGAACCGCTTGGATTTGTCATGAAAGATTCGGATGATGAAACCCCTGGTGACACGACCGGGACGGTTCAGATGATCCCGATCGATAGAATCTCCGCTAACCCGTATCAGCCCAGAAAATTTTTCGACCCGCAGAAGCTCGCCGAGCTCGCTGAGAGCATCAAGTCACAAGGCATTATCCAGCCGCTTGTCCTGACCCGAAGCTCTGACGGCTTCGAGATACTGGTCGGTGAACGCCGCTACCGCGCCTCGCTCGTGGCCGGACTCAAGTTCCTGCCCGCAATTGTCCGGGGAGAAATATCCGACAGGGCAAAGCTGGAACTTGCGTTGATTGAGAATATCCAGCGCGAGGACCTCAACGCGATAGAGGAAGCGCGAGCATATTCGCGTCTTGCCGAGGAATTCGGTCTCACTCAAGAACAAATCGCCAAGAAAGTCGGTAAATCCAGGCCGGCCGTTGCCAATGTATTGCGCCTACTCAATCTGCCGGCGCAGATCCAGAGGGCAGTTATTGAGAACAAGCTGACCGAAGGTCACGGTCGGGCGTTGCTTCCTCTTGAGAACGACCGCGAGAAGCAAATGGAGGTTTTCAACTGGATGTTGGAAGCCGGTGCCACCGTTCGGGACGTAGAGAATCGGGTCAGGGAAATCAAGAATCTTCCGCTCAAGCCCTACATCCGATCGACAAAAGCCCACCAACCCGACCCGGAGATCAAGCAGCTGGAAGACACTCTGCGCGAGAAGCTAGGGACTAAAGTCAGATTGCAGAAGACGGGAGAGAGCGGTAAAATCATGATCGAATTCTATTCTCAGGATGAGCTGCGCAGCATCATTGAACGCTTGAGCCAGAAGTGATTGGCAAACCGATCAAGAGTCTTGACAGCGCGCATCTATTAGCGTAGGGTACAAATATGAAAAAGCTTTCCGTGAACAGAATAAAGACTTCCGAAGCCAACTTATTGTTGGGCTTGTCTTTTATGCGCGCGGATTGTCGTGACTGATTTGTCATCATCTCTACACAACTCCGCGCTTTCCGGCGCGGAGCTTTTGTTTTAGGAGGATCCATGAACAGCACACTTGGGGTGCAGGCAGAAAAATTTAGGCACCTACTGAGACTGGCCTACGATGATACGGCGGTGTTCCCCACTGACAGCGAAATGCAATCGTCTGATTTCGAGGAAATTCACACCCCCTTATGTATCGAGAGGATTCGGGTGGTGAAATTCCAGTGGGTGGGAGAATCCCACGCAAGAATAGATTTCGTCGGGACCTATAATGGAGCTCCGGCATTCGGTCGTTTCGATACGCTTTACCGCATCGTGGCTCTCGTCGTTCAGAGTACCCCCTTCGTCTAAACGGATGGGGGTTTTTTCTTGCGCGAAGCCGTGAAGCACGATATTCTGTATGAGTAATCAGATTTAAGATAGGCAGATGAGCCAGCCAGCATATGACAAAGCGAGAAGAACTATTGGCGGAAGAGATAGCCCGCATCCAAGCGCTGAGCCGCGAAGATAAGAAGATAGATACAGCAGCGCTTGTGAGCGACGCGCTCCTGCGGCACCGGGCCTCTACGGGGACGGCCAAGGGTGTTTGGCGAGCCTATCTTGTCAGTCTTCTTTTCCCGCCGTTTGGTCTTTATTATACCATCAGATTTTTTTTCGAAGACAGTGAAGATGCGCGGCAAGCAGCCTGGGTTTGTCTTACTCTGACGGCAGTGTCGGGTTTCTTCACGCTCTGGCTTCTGAATGCCGCATTCTCTTCCTCTACGGTCAAACAGATTGAGAACATCTCACCCCAACAGATTCGAGACCTGGGTCAATAGACCCGTGCGTAGCCGCAAAACGTTCTTGTCGAACGTTTTTTTACTCAAGGCTTTCTGGTATACTGCTTTCGGTTCTTTGGTGAGTTTTTCAGAAATCTGGCTGTAGAATACTGAAGAAGACGTCCCGCACCTTTTGACGGGGTGTAGTATAGTGGCAGTACGCGAGCATGGGGTGCTTGTAGTGGGAGTTCGATTCTCCCCACCCCGAAAGGTGCGGGATAGACCGGTTCTCCGCCTGAGGCGGACGGTAGCCCGAAATTAAGAGTAATGGCGTTTCCTCCCTGTTCTGATATATATAAGAAAGTGTTCTTAAAGATTTCAGGTTAGAAATGAGTAAGATTTCTTGGATTATACTAATTGTCTGTTCGGTCTCGTTGACAGCGGCGATACTTGTTTTCGGCAAGTCACGAGATCCTTCATATGAGTCACTTGATAGTTTTGCCACATGCCTTGCCGATCAAGGCGCCGTCATGTATGGTGCGGATTGGTGCCCCCACTGCAAGAGGCAGAAAGAATTGTTTGGTGACTCATTTCGGCTGGTTAAATACATAGAATGTCCTCAAAATAATCAGTTGTGCACGGACAAGAAAATCGAAAGTTACCCTACTTGGGAGTTTGCGTCTGGAGCAAGGCTGGAAGGGGAGCAGTCAATCGCAGTTCTCGCTGAAAAGGCAAATTGTCCGTTACCGCCAATAAAAAGATGAGTCCGCAAGATTAGTAAGGAAAGTATTATAACCAAGACGATTAAGCAAACAGCAATTTTTCCGGCGGGCCCTCATGAAGTCTATGAGGCGCTCATGAACTCCAAGACTCATTCGGCTTTCACAGGTGACAAAGCCACAATAAGTCGAAAGGTCGGAGGAAGTATTTACGCATACGGCGGATACATACGTGGCAAAAATATTAAGCTGGTGCCTGACAAGCTGATAGAACAGTCTTGGCAGGCGAGTGATTGGCCGAAGAACATGGTTTCTGTCGTGAAATTCGAGCTAGTTGCCCACAAGACGGGCACAAAACTTACTTTTACACACACCGGCGTCCCGGACGAGCAATACTCTTCCATTAAGCAAGGATGGATAGATTATTATTGGGAACCGATGAAAGATTTATTCAGTAAATCTGTAAAGAAATAATGCGATGAAAAAGACCATTTTAGTCACGGGCGGGGCCGGGTTCATCGGAAGCCATTTGTGCGATTCTCTGATTGCGGCAGGCCACCATGTTATTTGCCTAGACAATTTATTCACCGGCAGCCGGAAGAATCTTACCCAGATTGCAGACCATACTGAATTTGAATTTGTCGAGCACGACATCACTTCACCGATACATTTGGGTGAGCGTGCCATAGACCAAATCTATAATCTCGCCTGTCCTGCATCTCCCATACACTATCAGCGCAATCCCATCCATACTGTCAAAGCGAATACCATTGGGGTGATTCACGTTTTGGGAGTTGCGCGCAAGTATGGCTCGCGCGTACTGCAAGCATCAACTTCGGAAATATACGGCGATCCGCTCGAGCATCCTCAAAAGGAGACATATTGGGGGAATGTGAATACAATCGGACCAAGAGCCTGTTATGACGAAGGCAAAAGGGTTGCGGAGACTTTGTTCTTCGACTATCACCGCGAGCATGGCATGGCTATTCGCGTGGCGCGGATTTTCAATACATACGGCCCCCGCATGGCCTTAGATGACGGACGAGTCGTTTCGAATTTTATGGTTCAGGCCCTGAAAGGCGAGGCTCTAACCATGTACGGTGACGGTTCGCAGACCCGCTCTTTCTGCTATGTATCTGACATGGTACGAGGGTTGATTGCTCTCATGGAAAAAGATGATTTCACGGGCCCGGTCAATCTCGGCAATCCGAACGAATTGTCAATGAAGGAGATTGGCGAGGTAATAATCCGCTTGACCGGATCACAATCGAAGCTAGCCTTTCAGCCGCTGCCTCAAGATGATCCCAAGAAACGCAGGCCGGATATAACCTTAGCACAAGAAAAGCTTAGCTGGACTCCAACCGTGAGCTTGGAAGAGGGACTGAAGAAAACCATTGAGTATTTTCGGGAAGCGGTGCGATGATGAAGCGGAAAACAATTCAGAAGGTAGCCGCTGACATTCGCAGACGTTTTGAGCGTGAGTCTACCGGCCACGACTGGCACCATATAGAACGAGTCTGGAAAATGGCCAAGAAAATTGCGGCAGCGGAAAAAGGCGCGGATAATTTTATTGTCGAGCTGGGTGCATTGTTGCACGATATCGCGGACTGGAAATTCCACAAGGGAGATCTCTCGGCGGGGCCGAGGGCAGCCCGAAAAATACTCTCTTCTTTAGACGTTGAAAGGACAGCGGTTAATCGAGTTTGCGATATTGTTGAACGTATTTCTTTCAAGGGTGAGCGCGTCAAAGACAAGCCGTTGACTCTGGAGGGGAAAATAATTCAAGACGCTGACCGGCTTGATGCTATAGGCGCTCTTGGGGTGGCGCGAGCATTTGCATATGGTGGGAGTCTGGGCAGACAGTTATATGATCCGGCGATCAAGCCGGTGTTGCATTTGACCTTCCATCATTACAGAAAAAATCAAGGCACCACGATCAATCACTTCTACGAAAAATTGCTTTTATTGAAAGACCGAATGAACACCAAGTCGGGTAAGAGATTGGCTGCAGCAAGACATAAATTCTTGAAGCTTTATTTGAAAGAATTTCTTACCGAGTGGGTCGGCAGAAAATAGGCACAAGCCTCAAATTTTCGGCAATAAAAAAAGACCGATGATCAATCGGTTTGAACTCCCGGGATCCGCGGAGAAGACTTGAGCATATCATACAAATCTGCGAGCGGCCAGAGCGCGATTAGTACAGCCACCGCACATGACACAACGAGCTCACCCGGGTTGATCGAAAATTGAGATGCCCTCTGCGCATGAAAGTTCGTTTGTATGAGCTGAACCCACATCATGACGACCCAAAAGTTCGATAACAGGCTCAGCGCGAACAAGCGGAACCTGAATATCTGAGCGATCTTCAGTATCGTCGATAGGACGAGCCACCACCTTACTAGGTGGGAGAGCCTTCCAAGTTCATCATCATGTTGAGTCAGTGTTAAGGTCAGATAGCTTATTAGCCCTAGAACTAGCAGGATCAAACCAATCTTCTGTCGGTCTTCCCAACCTTTAGTTTCTTGGTTCATGTTTCCTCCTCGAACAATTAGATAATATCAAGAATTATTGATTAATCAATCAGTATGACTGAGCTTCAGGTAGGCGTCAAAGTATTGCTAAAAAATCAGGAAGGAAAGTTTTTGCTTCTTCGGCGTAATCCGAAGAAGTATCCAGAAGTGGGAGCTAAATGGGACATCGTGGGTGGGCGGATTGAGCCCGGCTCAGCGCTTCTGGACAACCTCAAGCGCGAGATCAAAGAAGAAACCGGTTTGGAACTTACACAAGAGCCGGAGCTCATTGCTGCGCAAGATATATTGCGGGTGCCTGGCCGCCATGTAGTGAGACTTACTTATACGGCCAATATTGAGGGTGAGCCCAAACTCGATGGCGACCACACGGAATTCCAATGGTTTACCCTGCAGAAAATAAAGACACTAAGCGCGCAGGAACTCGACGTATATTTCAGAGCCTTACTTGAGCAGAATCTTTTTGGTTAAGCCTTGACTTTTTACAAAATTCGTGTCACAATTGCTACCTGCTATAAGACAGGTAGCTTTCGAACAAGCACGAAGGGGGTAATATGGACGCGAATACACAATACCAGATTCCTCTGAGAGTTGGGTCTTTGGTAGATGGCTTGACTATCACTGAAATCGGCGAGTCACTGATCATGAACGATACTGCGCTTGTGGCGGTAAGGCTCGCTGACAGCACGCATCGATTGGTTAGCACATACAGAGACGACTGTCACGCCATCAAGTACGTGCTCCCAGAGGCGGAGCAGTTGGTTCGCAACTCATCCAAGATGCCAGCCTTCAGGCAGGGCCCTGGATCCGGCGTTTTCCACGTATGGGTTTGGGAAGGAAGCCGCGAGGTTTTCCTCAAACTGTACTACAACGACAAAGCAGGTCGGCAAGAAGAGATCTCGCGCAAGTAACCTGCCGCAAGGAGGAATTTCATGCAAGATATCTTGGCTGAGAAAGTTGCTCGGCAGGGAGCTTCCCGAAATTTTTGGGAGCGCCTGCTAGCGACTCTGTCTGGCTTCGGATGGGTAGTGAAGTGCGTTTGGATTTTGAACGCAAATCCGCTCGCCACCGCTGAGATCGATGAGCTGACCCGAGTCTACACCCGTGACCACGCACTTGCACTTGCTCGGCACGAGCTCGAGATGGCGCGCCGGTATAAGCTACCGTTCTCGATCGTATTTCTCGACGTGGACGGGCTTAAGAATCTGAACGACATGAAAGGCCACGCTGCGGGCAACCGGCTCCTGCGCGAAATGGGCACGAGACTCAAATCTTCTCAACGTCTATCCGACATCATCGGCAGGTACGGAGGCGACGAGTTCATCATCGTGTTACCACAGACTGGCTTCGAAAGTGCACGAGAGTATCTGAAGAGAATGCAGATAGATTGCGTCCAGGTTCCATTCAGTTTCGGAATCGCGTCAGAAGACTGGGGTTCGGAGAAGAGCACGACTCTTGAATCGCTCATCTCCTCTGCGGATTGTGAGATGTATTATCAGAAGCGCGCGCGCAAACTCGCCGCCGCAAAGAGCTGACTTGATTGCCGGCTCTTTTTTTATGCCGCATGATCCGTGATATAATACATTTGCTTAATTTGTGGAAATATGTCGGAAACAAAGGTCAAAGAACTTACGAGGCTACTGCGTTACTGGTGCCTGAAGATGACCACAACAGCCGGTTCAGGGCACCTGACTTCTTCGCTGTCCGCGGTCGATCTGATGGCCGAGTTGATGTTTGGCGGAGTTTTCCGTTATGACGTAGCTGACCCCCAGAATATCAATAACGATCGTTTGATTTTTTCCAAAGGCCACGCTTCGCCGCTTTTCTATTCGCTGTGGGCGGCGGCCGGCGCAGTGAGCGAAAAGGAGCTAATGACTTATCGAAAATTTGGCAGCCCTTTGGAGGGCCACCCCTCCATGCGTTTTGCATTTACTGAAGCTGCTACGGGAAGCTTGGGACAGGGGCTCTCAGTGGGCGTTGGGATGGCGCTGAACGGTAAGTATCTAGACAAGCTTGCTTATCGAACTTATGTATTGCTGGGAGACGGGGAGATCGCAGAAGGGTCAGTGTGGGAAGCGATTCAGATCGCAGCCTACTACAAGCTCAACAATCTTATCGGGGTCGTGGATTGCAGCCGCCTCGCCCAGTGGGGTGAGACAATGTATGGCCGCAATATGAAAGCCATTGCACAGAGAATCTCTGCGTTCGGATGGAATACAATAACCATTGATGGCCACAGTCTTCCGCAGATTCAAAGAGCTATCGCTAAGGCGGCATCTTCAGAAAAGCCCACAATGATTATAGCCCAAACTATTAAGGGTAAAGGCGTTAAATTTTTGGAAGACAAAGATGGATGGCATGGGAAAGTGCTCGACCCTGAAGGACTGGAGAAGGCGTTGAAGGAATTGGGCAAGGTTGATACTTCGCTTCGAGGGGTAATAGCCAAGCCGCCGCGCAAGTCGCGTCCCACTGGACTTAAGGCTAAGAATTTTCTGAATGTGCCGAAAGAAGATTATAAGATTGGCGGCATCATTTCTACCCGAAAAGCCTATGGTCAAGCACTTCCGCGAATTCTGATGAAGTACCGTGACATGGTCGTTCTTGATGCGGGAGTCGCCAATTCTACCTTTGCCGAGATATTCCAGACGCATTTTCCCGAGAGATTTTTTGAGATGTTCATTGCCGAGCAAAATATGATTGGCACCGCTCTCGGACTCGCGCGAAGAGGGAAATTACCATTCGTCTCCACCTTCGCAGCTTTCTTTACCCGCGCGTTTGATCAGATCCGCATGTCAGATTATTCAGGCGTACACATGGTTTTATGCGGCAGCCATGCCGGAGTGTCGGTTGGTGCGGATGGTGTCTCTCAGATGGGGCTTGAAGATATCGCGCTCTTTCGTTCTTTGTTCTCAAGCATAGTTCTGTACCCCTCCGACGCCGTCGCGTGCGACAAGTTGGTAGAAGAAGCAGCAAAATATCAGAATATCGTGTATCTTCGGACCACCAGAAGAGAAATGCCGGTCTTGTACGAAGCTGAAGAGAAATTTCCAATAGGGGGCAGCAAAGTCCTACGATCCAGCAGCCGTGACCAGGTGACCATAGCTGCTGCCGGAATTACCTTGCATGAAGCGCTTAAAGCCTATACTGCCTTGAAAGCCGAACGTATTTCAGTCCGAGTGTTAGATCTATATAGCGTGAAGCCCCTTGACGTTAAAACTCTCCTGAAAGCCTCCAAGGAGACACAAGCGGTTATTACTGTGGAAGATCATTACCCCGAAGGTGGTATCGGCGAGGCGGTTGCGGCAGCCCTGTCGGGCACCAAAACCCCAGTAGTGTCTCTAGCGGTCAGGAAGCTTCCCCAAAGCGGTACTCCGGATGAACTCTTAGGCTATGAGCAGATCGACGAGGGTGCGATAGTCGAGCAGGTAAAGAAAATTTTAGGGAAATAAAAAAACCGGCGAGACATAGCCGGAACTGCAACTACCCATGCAACTCGGTTTGTTCGGCAGGGTGTAAGGGCTTGCCCTCCATCACGTCGAAAAATTGCGATGACTTGGCATCGCCCAAGACAGCTTGGATGCCGCCGCTCATAACAAGAGTCCCTTCCTTGTTCATTCCGCCCTGTTCTTTGATGACCTGCAAGATCTCGGCCGGCGTATTATCTCCGCATAACTCCGGGTGCTCTTCTAGGGCGTTGCGCACCTCCTGTAATCGATACATTTCTCCTCCTTCGCGCCTTTATCAGCAATACTTTATGGCAATAATAACACAAACATCAAAAAGTGTAGATACTGCCCATGATTGACAAGCAAACACTCGGCTATACCAAGCCTCTATACATACTCGCATTTGACCAGCGCTCTTCTTTCTCAAAGGAGATATTCGGGATTTCCAGCGAGGTCAATGAACAGGAAAAGCAGGAAATTGCGTCTTATAAGCGGATTATTTACGAAGCTTTTGAGAACGCTCTGGCTCTTGGGGTTCCTGTCGAGCACGCGGCATTTCTATGCGATGAAGAATTCGGTGATGCCATCCTGCGCGACGCGGGGCAGAAAAGGTATACATTTCTACTCGCCACTGAGAGAAGCGGTCAGCGAGAATTTGATCTAAATTACGGAGAAGAGTTCGCGGCGCACATAGAAAAATACAAACCGACGTTCGTGAAAGTCTTGGTCCGCTACAATCCGGAGGATGACATCGCACTAAACAAGCGCCAGTGCGAAAAGATGAAGCTTGTTTCCGACTATGCGCATGAGCATGGTTATAAGTTTCTGATTGAAGCCCTCATTCCCCCGACCCCCAATCAGATGAAGGAAGCAGGGGGTGAGTCAAAGCGTTTTGATGTCGAGACGCGCCCTAGACTCGTAAAACAAACGATCAAAGAAATACAAGACGCCGGAATTGAAGTCGATGTTTGGAAAATCGAAGGGCTGGAGAAGAGGGAAGAGTATCAGTCCGTTGTTGCGCAGGCGCGCGCAGGCGGAAGAGAGCGAGTATCAATTGTAATATTGGGCCGCCACGCGCCTGATCGGCAGGTGGAGCACTGGCTTCTTGCCGGACGCGGAGTGGAGGGAGTCATAGGCTTTGCAATAGGCCGGACTATTTTCTGGGATCCTCTGGTTGCGGTGAAGAAGGCAAGCATGACACCTGCCGATGCAGTTGTTGCCATGGCAAGAAAGTACCTTCATTTTTACAGGGTATTCACCGGCGAAAAAGAAAAAATTTCCTTTTAAAAAGACCAAGTTTGGATTTAGCAGGCTTCGGAAAAGCCTCCACGCACAGACTTTCTTTTTATGCTATCGTATTGTCAGGGGGTATCGTCTCGAGAGCCTCGGAGGGAGATCAGTAGAATTAATGCATATCCTCATGATGAGTGAAGTGATAAAAAATTTTCCCAAACAATTCAAATACCGTCCCAAAATCGAAGGCGGGAAGCTGAAAAAGTATAAGAAATTTTTGGTCTGTGGGATGGGAGGGTCACCGCAGTCGGCGCATGTGCTCAAAAGCGTGATGCCGAACCTCGACCTGACTATTCACAAAGACTACGGTATGCCTGCTGGAGATTGGCGAAGGACTTTGGTAGTCGTTGTTTCCTATTCCGGCAATACTGAAGAATCTATCAGTGCTCTGGAAGAGGCGAAGAAACAAGAACTGCCGATAGCCATCATTGCAGTGGGGGGCAAACTGATCGAATTGGCCAAGACTTACCAGATTCCCTATATACAGATTCCCGATACGGGAATCCAACCTCGTAGTGCGACTGGTTTTCTTTTTCTCGCCTTGCTTAAGGTGATGAAGCTCAATGACCTGATAAAAGACAGCAAGACGTTGTCAAAAACTCTCCAACCTGCAGCTTCGGAGCAAACAGGTCGAGATCTGGCCGAGAAGATTCGAAGTACTGTTCCTGTTGTTTATGCATCAACAGCCAATTTTCCTCTCGCGTATATGTGGAAGATCAAGCTCAACGAGACGGGCAAGACCCCGGCTTTCTACAATATTTTTCCTGAGCTGAATCATAACGAGATGACGGGTTTTGATATAAAGGACGCGACCAAACAGCTCTCAGATAAATTCCATTTCATTTTTCTCAAAGATCAAGAAGATCACCCGCAAGTCCAGAAGCGATTCGAAGTCACTAAAAGATTGTATCAAGACCGAGGTTTGCCCGTTGAAGTAATCGAACTTTCCGGGACGAATCGGCTTGAGAGGATCTTTACTTCACTTCTGCTTGCTGACTGGACATCGCTCTATCGTGCTCAAGGATATGGTCTGGAATCAGAACAGGTTCCCATGGTAGAGGAATTTAAGAAATTGATAGCTTAATATGATTCTGCTTTTTGACGTCGGCGCGAGCCGGATTCGGTGGGCAACTTCCACGAAAGGTCGGAACTTAAGCCGGATAA
>Ga0155012_117_pt5 | contig 15576 bp, 19 predicted proteins | sample RifCSPhighO2_01_FD_105980 | JGI IMG/M metagenome (GOLD analysis project Ga0155012, IMG submission 105980) | Candidatus Doudnabacteria bacterium RIFCSPHIGHO2_01_FULL_50_11 | reverse complement strand
AAGCTAAGCGCATACGTCGAAAGGCCGCAATCCGATCCAGAGTGCACGGCACACCTACTCGGCCCCGGCTTTCGGTATTCCGAAGCCATAGCAATATTTATGCGCAGCTGATAGACGATAGCACCGGCCGAACTCTTGTGAGTGCTAATTCGAAGATTGCAGCGGGTGTCGCTGGCAAGAAAGTCGACCTGGCTAAACACGTGGGAATAGCGCTTGCACAGGCAGCCAAGAAGGCCGGCATTTCCGCCGCGAGTTTCGACCGAGGCGGGTTTCGATACCACGGAAGAGTGAAAGCATTAGCAGAAGGGGCCCGAGAAGGCGGGCTGAAATTCTAATATATGCAAAGACAGAAGAATCAGCGCCGTGAAGATCGGGGAGAGCGGCGGGAATTCGAACAGACAGTCGTTGAAGTCAGTCGGGTGACCCGCGTGGTGGCCGGCGGCAAACGTATGCGTTTTCGCGCCCTGGTTGTGATAGGCGATAAAAAAGGACTGATCGGCATGGCTGTCAAAAAAGGCGCTGACGTGAGTGAAGCCGTCAATAAAGCCGTCACCGCCGCGAAGAAACACATGTTCAGGGTTCCTATGGCCGGCTCGACTATTCCACACGAAGTCCGGGCGAAATTTAAGGCAAGCAAGATACTTCTCAAACCAGCCCGTCCGGGAACAGGGGTTATTGCTGGCGGTTCAGTCCGTGCGGTAGTTGAAGCGGCTGGAATTTCCGATATTTTGAGTAAGATGCTCGGATCATCGAATAAGATAAATAATATCAAGGCAGTGTTTGAGGCGCTGAAGACATTGAAAGCCCCGCGTCAGGCTAAGAAAGAAGAAGCGCGACAATAACTTATGATACTCTCTCTCAACAAACTTGGAAGCAAGGTTAAGCGTAAGCAGCGAAAGGTTGTGGGTCGCGGAAGCGGATCAGGGCATGGCACCTACTCCGGCCGCGGGATCAAAGGCCAGCACGCGCGTAGCGGCGGTTCTCATGTCCCCGGATTTGAAGGCGGTCGCACTACAATCATCATGCAGACGCCCAAATCGCGCGGGAAGGGATTTCGAACCAGACAGCCTGAATTCGAAGTGGTCAGCCTCGGCGACTTGAATAGATTCAAAGACGGGGATATTGTTACCTTAAAGTCCTTGCGCGCCGCAGGCTTGGCTTCTGACCGTCCTGTGAAAGTCGTCGGCGGGGACAAACTTAGCCGCAAATTAGACGTTCGAGTTGCGGTTACGGCGAAGGCAAGAGAAGCGATCATCAAAATCGGCGGGACTATTCCGGAGCCAAAAGCCATATCTTCAGAAGAGAAGAAAGTAACGAAACAGACGTGAGAAAATTTCTATTGCTCTTCAAATTACCCGATCTTCGGCTGAAGATTATTTCTGTTGCGCTGCTTCTGGCGTTGACGCGGGTAATGACGCACGTCCCCATTCCCGGGATTAACAGCGAGGCGCTGCGAGAATTTTTTGCCCAGAACCAGCTCTTCGGTCTCCTCAATATCTTCTCCGGCGGCGGGCTGTCCAATGTGTCTATAGCTATGTTGGGACTCGGTCCCTACATCACAGCGTCGATTATTATCCAGTTGCTGACGATTCTAATTCCGAAGTTGCAGGAATTGCAAAAGGAGGGCGGTGAAGCAGGAAGGGCGAAGCTCAATCAATATACTCGTATGATAACCGTACCGCTTGCCGCCCTGCAGGCATTCAGCACCATCTCGCTCTTCCAGCGGACGACCAGTGGCGCGGGAGCGGTGATTTCCAATCTTGACGCGTTTCATTGGTTCATCACGATACTTTCGGTGAGCGCTGGCACGATGATCATGATGTGGATCGGCGAATGGATCACGGAGTACAATATTGGCAATGGCATCTCGCTGATTATTTTTGCGGGAATTGTCTCAGGGATCCCAACTTTCGTCCAACAGGGCATCGCTACCTACGACCCCACCCAGCTCCTGACTTATCTGGGATTCCTCGTCGTTGGAATTATAGTCATCGCCGGCGTTGTGCTGATCTCGGAAGCCCAGAGGAATATACCCGTCTCCTATGCCAAACGGGTGCGGGGCAATAAATTATACGGGGGCGTGAATACGCACCTTCCGCTTCGGATCAATACGGCTGGCGTGATTCCGATTATTTTCGCCATTTCCGTAATGCTTTTCCCGGGCATCATTGCGAATTTCTTTGTCCAGGCCCAGAACCCCACGGTCGCGAGCTTGGCCCAGAAGATCGTTGATTTATTCCGGAATCAGAGTTTCTACGGCGTGTCCTACTTCATTCTTGTTGTCCTCTTCACCTATTTTTATACGGCGGTAGTCTTCAATCCTGACGAAGTGGCTGAAAATGTTCAGCGCCAGGGCGGGTTCATCCCGGGTCTGCGGCCCGGCAGTCAAACGGCGGAATTCTTGTACAAAGTGCTCAATCGGATCACTCTGGCGGGCGCGGTTTTCCTTGGTCTGATAGCGGTGATGCCTTTCATTTTCCAAGCCTTGACTCAGACCCAGAATCTCACCATAGGAGGTACGAGTCTTCTGATCGTCGTGGCAGTGGTCATTGAGACAGTGAAGCAGCTGGACGTACAGCTCGTTGCGCGCGACTACGAAGGATTCTAGAATATTTGGAAAATTATCAAGCCCGCTCAAAGCGGGCTTTTTAAATTCAAAAAAAGCTGCCGGTGGTTCACATAGGCAGTGTCGAGCAGGGAAGCGACATAAGCGACTGGGCTGGCAGCGATCCCCAACGGGCGCCCGTTTCGCTCGCTTTTTCTTCGACTTCTTCCAAGCGGAGAGAAAGCGCCACTGGTATTATTTGCCAACCAGCTTGAGCGAGATAGTCGGCGATTTTGCCGAAATGCTTGGCACGCCTATCGAGTTCGGCGACAGTCTTGCTAAAGTCCAGGGTGAGAGTGTTCGGCAGGCTTACCGCGTGCCCCTCGGCCGAGAAACGCGTTTTTGGGCCCGCAATGAAGCGCATTGAGAGCTCCGGATGATCATCGCTGAGGTGCTCGCAGAGGTTCTGGACGAACTGTTCGATCCCTCCTCGAGTAATCACGCCTTTCGCCAGCAAGCGTGTGAAAGCCGGCAGTAACTGTCCCGAGTTGGGATCAGTGCCCGTCGATAAGAGCTGAGCCAAATTCCCACGCGGGGTGCGAATGGTCACTAATTCTACCATGACTTCAGACCCCTCCTTTCAGTGTGGCTACATTAAAGCACGACTGCTACATTGCGTCAATCGGCAGGCAAATCAGGCTGTGCAGTTTACAAGACAACTTAACGCTGGTACACTCACACCATGCATTTTGATTTAATCTCTCTCATCAAGGCCGGCGGTTATCTCGCCGTCTTCGGTTTCGTTTTTGCTGAGTCAGGACTTCTTATCGGCTTCTTCTTGCCCGGTGATTCACTCCTTTTCACTGCTGGTTTTTTGGCATCTCAGGGCTTTTTGGATCTTCCACTTCTGCTCGTTGGCAGTTTTATTGCGGCAGTCTTAGGGGACAGTGCCGGTTATTGGTTCGGCCATAAGGTCGGGCCCTCGATCTTTACCCGTGAAAATTCTTTAATCTTCAACAAACGTTACCTCGAGCGCTCCCGCGAATTCTATGAATTGCATGGAGGCAAAACCATAATCATCGCCCGTTTCATGCCCATCATTCGCACTTTCGCTCCAATCCTAGCCGGCGTCGGACGCATGCACTACCGCAAGTTTTTTGCGTTCAATGTCATCGGGGCACTGATCTGGGCGGTAGGCACGGCAACGCTCGGTTTTTTCTTGGGCGCAGTGATTCCTAACGTTGATCGGTATCTGCTGCCGATTCTCATAATCATCATTGTTGTATCGATTGCGCCGGGCGTGGTGCATATTGCACGCGACAGGGATAGTCGAGAGAGGCTACGTTCCTGGTGGATGAGCAAGCGTTAGCCGTTAATTTTTTTTGCAATTCAGATGACTATTCGGGGGAAAAAAGTGGTTCTCCGGCCCGTGCGTTTAGACGATGCGCCCCGTTTTGTCGCCTGGTTTAATAATCCCAGTGTCAACCGATATCTGCATATCCGAAAACTCACACTTCCCGAGGAGAAGCAGTGGGTTAAAACGCGTAAGAAAGAAAGGCCTCAGACCACTTTTGCCATAGATACTTCTGAGGGCATACATGTAGGCAGCACGAGCTTGATATTGGACAAGCGCAATAACAACGCATCTTTTGGTATCATGATTGGAGAGCCGCGATACTGGGGACGGGGCTTGGGCAGCGAAACGGTGCAACTCATGCTGGACCTAGCGTTCCGAAAAATGAAACTGCACAGGGTTGAACTTAAGGTTTATAGCTACAATCCGCGAGCGCGGAAAGTTTACATCAGGGCAGGGTTCTGCAACGAAGGAATCAAGAGGGAACATGTCCGCTTCGGGGGAAAGTACCATGATGTTCATATGATGAGTATTTTGCAACGCGAATGGCTCGAGTAGACGAATAAATGAAATTTGACGGTTACAAATCTCTTCCCGGCATTCTCTTGCTGCTGGCGGCGATAGCAGGTATATTTATTATAATCGCGCGAGTAAGCCACCGCGCGCCGCAGATACAACCGCAAAGCCAATCTACTATGAAAATAATTTCTTCAGCTTTTCAAAATCGGCAGCCGATACCACGCAAGCATACTTGCGACGGAGAGGAAATCAGCCCGCCGCTCTCATGGTCCGACGTGCCCGAAGGGGCTGCGAGCTTGGCTCTTATCGTGGATGATCCCGATGCGCCATCGGGTACCTGGGTGCATTGGGTGGTGTGGAACATTGATTCCCATGCAGAAAGCGTGCAAGAGGGCGTGGTGCCTCAGGGCGGCATTCAAGGGATCACTTCTGCCGGCGAACGAGTTTGGGGCGGACCGTGCCCGCCTTCGGGTGTGCACAATTACTTTTTTAAGCTGTACGCCCTGAATATTATGTTGCAGTTGCCCCTGTCCGCGACTAAAGCAGACTTGGAACGCGCGATGTCAGAGCACATACTAGCTTCCGCTCAGCTTGTAGGTATATATTCAAGGAAATGAAAATCAGCATACGACCCGCACGGTGGGGTGAGATGCCGGCAATCATTTCCCTTATTTCCCACTATCCGAAAGAATTAATACAAAAACCTCTTCCCAAGCTCCGGGATTTTTTTGTCGCAGTCCATGGGGAAATCATAGTCGGCTGCTGTGCCTTAGAAATCTACTCGCGTAAAATCGCTGAGATTCGCAGCCTAGCCGTAGCCTCTCATTATGGAGGGCGGAGGATTGGTTCCCGGCTGGTCTCAGCTTGTGTACGCCGCGCCCGAAGCCGCCGGGTTCGGGAAGTGTTAGTCATCACCGAAAGCGATAGGCTTTTCAGCCGCCTTGGTTTTCGGCCGTTCCATAAGCAGAAGTTCGCGCTCTTTAGGGTTTTCTAGTAGACTTTGTGTTGTATGGAAGACCGAGAAATCGAAGTAAAATTTCTGGAGATCGACAAAGAAGCCATGAGAGCGCGCTTGCGAGCGCTGGGTGCAGCAGACCGCGGCGAAGAATTGATTTCCGAGATTATTTTCTACGATCCCGACAGGCGATGGATTACTGAAAATAAATTCGTGCGTATCAGGCAAGCTGCACGTGGAGCACGCCTTACCTATAAAGAAAGCGATGAAGAGTCGGTAGACGGGACGATCGAGATTGAGCTGAGCATTGAGAGCCTAAATAAAGGAAAAAAATTTTTACAGGCCGTGGGTCTGGTAGCGTCTCGGGAGCAGGAGAAACGAAGGCACAGCTTCGTTCTTGATCAAGTGATGATCGATATCGACACGTGGCCGCAAGTCCCGACATATATTGAACTGGAGGGTGAATCGGAGGCCGCACTCAAGGCTGTTGCCGAAAAGCTTGGGCTGGATTGGAGTAAAAAAGTAGTCGGCACGGCTGGAAAGGTGATAGAAGAGCATTATGGAATTCCTGTAAGGAGCTATCAGTACTTCACTTTCACTCGCTCAGGGCCATGAAAAATCTCATGACACTATCGATGGCCTACCAGCCCCCCAGAGTTATGCTAGGATACAAAAAACAAGGCATCGGTACGGGGCGGCTGGTTGGATTCGGAGGAAAAGTGAAGGGACAAGAGACGATAACCCAAGCTATGATCAGAGAAATGAAGGAGGAGGCGGGCATCGTTCCTGAAGTTTACGAAAAAACAGGGATTTTGCACGTCCAGAACGACAAGCTCGATGAGCCTCTGGAGATTCACGTATTCAAAATATTCAACTTCTTAGGAACTCCGCGGGAGACGGCAGAGATGCGGCCCGGGTGGTATGACCAGAGTAATCTTCCGTATGATCAAATGTGGCCGGATGACCGGATCTGGATACCGTATTTCCTTTCCAACAGAAAGTTCATAGCGACATTTAAGCTCATATCAGGAAACGAAATTGATAAGCATGAAATAAGGGAAGTACAATCATTTCCCGAATGAGTAAGGATGGATACCCGTACATATGATATATTATTAGCTGAGCGGGGGATCTTCAACCAAAAAACGAATTATGGTATATGGACGCAATTGATCCAATCGTTGACTTTCTTTTTGAGACCGGTATTTTGGCTAAGACACCGCGTTCGGGTTTTTATTTTCTTGGCAGCGGCTCACAATCGGTGGCCGAGCATATTACCCGGACGGTATTTATAGGGTATGTGCTGGCTTCTATGGAAGGGAATATCGACAGGGCGCGAGTGCTGAAGATGTGTCTGCTGCACGACCTTCCTGAGGCTCGCACATCCGACCTCAATTACGTGCATCAGAAATATGCCAAGGCTGAGCCGGAGAAGGCGGTCAATGATCTTGTGAAAACTCTTTCTTTCGGGCAGGAGATGAAGGCATTGATTGAAGAATTTGAGGAACGCAAGACGGCAGAATCGATAGTTGCCAAAGACGCAGATAATCTAGAGTGGATACTCTCTCTGAAGGAACAGGTTGATATTGGTAACAGCAGGGCCCGCGAATGGATGGAAATCGGTATCAAGCGGCTCAAGACTGAAAACGCGAAAAAACTTGCTCACAAGATTAGAGAAACTGATTCGAATAATTGGTTCTTCTCTCAAAAAGACGACCCCTGGTGGGTCAATCGCTATAAGACTTGACCATGCACGCCTGGCTCTACCGAAACAAACACCGGATAGTGAAAATAATCATAGTTATTGCAATACTGGCTGTCGCCGAGGCGGCGTGGTATTTTTTGTTCGTCCGCAATCTGGTTCTACCCCAAATATACAGCGTGCCAGGCAGTATTCCGGCATCGACCCCGGAGCGTGGCGCGCACGCCGATGAAGAGGGCGCACCATCGTCTCCCAAGCCGCAGGTCAAATTCAAAAGCGACCGACTGCCTCAGGATGTCACAACTACCGTCGACAAGATAGTCGTCCCGTAGTAGTTGGGCCTCCCCTGGAGAGAGTTTAATGCTTTGATTCCGTACGGTATTTGCAGGGAGTTTTATTTGAGCGAACAGGAGACGAAAAACTGAAAATGTATCTATGCTAAGCTATGTTTCTAAGAATTTTTGGCGGACTATCCGACAGCCGATTTTTGCCTTGGCCCCGATGGCCGATGTAACCGACACGGCTTTCCGGCAAATGTTTGCGAGTCTGAGTAAGCCCGATGTTATGTTCACTGAATTCGTCTCAACCGACGGGCTGTGTTCTGAGGGTCGCAAAAATGTTTTGCGCGAGCTTAAGTACAAGCCTATCGAGCACCCGATCGTAGCCCAGATATGGGGCACTGATCCGGCAAAATTTGAAGAATCAGCCCGATTGATCGAATCTTTAGGTTTTGACGGGATTGATATCAATATGGGTTGTCCACAGCGCAAAGAAATCGTCCATGGCGCGTGCGCCGCTCTCATACGGAATCCGGACTTGGCAAAGCAAATCATCGCCGCGACTAAAAGGGGAGCGAGCGGACTTCCCGTTTCAGTCAAGACTCGTTTGGGCTACGATACTGTGGAAACCGAGACCTGGGTTGGCCATTTGTTAGACGCCGACCCTGATGCTATCATCATCCATGCCCGTACTAAAAGCGAAATGTCGAACGTGCCAGCGCATTGGGATGAAGTCGGACGGGCCGTTGAGCTTCGGAACAGGAGGGGGAGTAAAATGTTGATTCTTGGAAATGGCGATATCAAGTCTCTGGAAGAGGGCGATCTGAGGATTGCAGAAACTGGATTAGATGGGGTGATGATCGGGAGGGGAGCTTTTGGCAATCCTTGGTTTTTCAGTCGCTCCAGGTCGCGCGAATCAGTCTCACTTGCAGATCGGCTTGGGGTAATGTTGGAACACGCTCGACTGTTCGAAGAAGAATTTGAAGGCGAGAAGAACTTCGCTGTGATGCGAAAACATTTCAAGGCTTATGTAACTGGATTCCCAGGTGCCCACGAGCTTCGGGCCAACCTGATGAGTGCGGTCAATGCTACCGAGGTTCAGCGGATCATAGAGGATTTTTTGAAAAACAACAAGTCTTTTGCTCCAAACCCTGTTGATTCACATGCAGGGTTAGTGCCCGTTGTATTCAACAAAATACTGTGAGACTATTTTCCTTCAGTATTTTTTTTGCAGTATTGGTTGCGGGGGTGGTTTTTTTTGTGACCAGAATTCAATATTTTCCGCCTACAGCTATCACACAAGTGCAAACACCATTACATTACTCTGCATATAGCCAGAAAGATTTTTTCGAGAAAGCGTTTGCCGCCGCCACGCCAGCTCTTTTGGATGCCGCAACGCAGCGGATTGAAGGCATCGTGTTCAATCACCACCTGCTCGCGCCGCATTTCATAGCGCAAGCATTGAGTACAGTGGCAACCACTAGTCCGATTACTATCGTGCTTATAAGCCCGAACCATTTTAACGTGGGCCGGGGGCAGATATTGACGTCGCGCTACTCATGGAGCACGCCCTATGGGATCCTGGAATCCGACATCAAGCTCATAGACCAACTTGTTGGAGGGGGCTTTCTGACTCTTGACGAACAGCCGTTTGAGAAAGAACATGGAATAGCAAATGTTGTCGCTTTCATCAAGCGCTCATTGCCGCAGGCGAAAGTTGTGCCTATTATCGTCAAGGATGCTCTTTCAGATAAAAAAACCGATGAGTTTGCGGCTTCTCTTGGTTCAATCATGCCAAAAAATTTTCTTGCTGCAGCGTCGCTAGATTTTTCCCATTATCAGACTCTTGACGTCGCAAACCAGCACGACGAGGTCAGCTTGTCGGTACTCAAGACCCTTGATTGGCGGGGGACAAGCGGCTTAGACATTGATTCCCGGCCAGGATTAAGAATGTTTCTTAAGCTCATGACGCAAGTCGGGGCGACGCGTTTTCATTTATTACAGCACTCCAATTCCGCGATCGTAAGCGGACTGCTGAGCGTAAGCTCGACAACAAGCTATATTAACGGTTATTTCTCAGCCCCATAAAGGGGTGCTATACTAAAGGCACTAAGGTCCGGTTTTTATGGAAACAAATACTACACCACCTCAGCCCCAGCAGCCTGGCCCAGAGATTCCGCCAAAGCAGAAAATGATTTCTAAGCCGTTTGTCATTGCCTTGGGAGTTATTTTGCTTGCAGCCGGGGGTACTGCGGCGTATTACGTGATTAGACAGTCATCGAATCCTGATACAAACGTACTTCCTCCCGGCGGTAACATTGTAGATGATAGTAACACGCCCGGGGAGCCGACTGATCCTATGGCCACAACAACGCCTCCAACGGGTCCAGCGGATAAGGTTTGCGAAAGCTATACGCCGACTACGAGGCAGCTTTCCGGAGAGGTCTCTTGGAGCAAGCCTGGCAAAATCGCATTGCCGGATATTTTTGCAGCGCCGAACGAGCAAAATGGTAACGCCTACACCTCTCAAAACTCGGTCTTCTACACTGTGGGTGTAGTCAAGAGCGGAAAGTACAAAGGCTACGATGTTGTACTCGCCGATATGGCTCTTGAGGGGCCGGCATTTTATCCTATTTACTATCACTTCTTGAAGAAAGGCGACGCAGTCGTACTTCTTGCGAAGAACTCAGGAAGCTTCGTTGACAGCCCTGACGATCAGACTTTTAATAAGTCGAAGGTTACCATTGACTCCGCGTATGCTATCGCTGATCTGAACTATCTTGAACAATTCAGAGGAATGAATGCCAAGGAAGTCTTCAAGAAAAATCAATACGACACGTTTGAATTTTGCGGCGACGGCTTGAGGAAAGTCTTCAGTGACGGGGTCTTGGGCGATGTATACACCACCGGCACCGATGGCGCAAATGGTGGAAAAGATTTTGCCCGTGGGACGAGCAGCTACGGCTTCTATCTCGCTGCTCCTGACGGTACCGCAATAAGCTATCAGCTGGTGATTGATTTTGTAGGTACCGACAACGTTCCGCATCTGACCTGGAGCGACGGCACGGCGAATACCGCAGAGTATAAATATACAGATATTGGCGGGTGCGGCAGTGTGAACTATTTGTCGGTAATGGCACCCGACAAGATCGATAGGGCCAATGACCTGGTCAAGGCGGGCAAGAATTCCTTTGGCGAAGATATTTATGTTCTGAAAGACATGAATCATCCAGTGCTTCGCGATATCTACGACAATCAATACTTCGTTTATCAGGGCGAGAAAGTTTCGTATGACGAATTCACCAAGTCATGGCCGGTATTTTTCTGGATTGATCCATTCGGAGATCTGGTAAAGTTCCAAAACGCTAAATTTGTTCCATTGGCTGAGTGTGGCAAGCCGGTTATCTATCTCTACCCCCAGACACGCGAACAGGTCTCAGTACGCTTGGCGCCCCAAGATGGCTTCTCTTACACCGAGCCGGAGTACGGTACGGGTTGGGACGTGATTGCCGACCCGAGCGGAGTCCTCGTCAATGTGTCAGACGGCAAATCCTATCCGTATTTGTTCTGGGAAGGCCGGGGCGGCATGTACCAGGAGCCTACCAAGGGTTTTGTGGTCGCAGAAAACGAAGTTCATAGCTTCCTGCAAGAAAAGCTGGCTCTCCTCGGTTTGAATGCAAAGGAGAGTGCGGATTTTGAAGAATTCTGGGAGCCGAGAATGAAAGGCGCCCCTTATTATTTCATCAGCTTCCTTGGGAATTCGGTTATGGATCAGCTGGCGCCGCTGAGTATAACACCCGCGCCCGATACAGTCATTCGAGTGCTGATGGATTTTCGTCCACTGCAAGCACCCGTTGCCTCAACAGGCTACCATATGAAAACCCCAGTCCGCCGCGGCTTCACTGTAGTCGAATGGGGCGGGGTATTGCGGTAAGAAGACAGTAAACCACTTTTCGACACAAACTAAAATTCCCTCTTGCGCAGTGCAAGAGGGAATTATTATTTCAGCTTAGAGCAAAGTAACGATGAGCAGCGCCACGACGTTCATGATCTTGATGAGCGGATTGATTGCCGGCCCTGCCGTATCCTTGTATGGATCACCGACTGTATCGCCAGTCACCGCGGCCTTGTGGGCGTCAGAGCCCTTGCCGCCATAGTTCCCGTCCTCGATGAACTTTTTCGCATTGTCCCACGCGGCACCTCCAGAAGTCATAGAGATCGCCACGAATAACCCCGTGACGAGCGATCCGATGAGCAAGCCTCCCAGGGCCTGTGGGCCTAAGAGGAGGCCCACGGCAATTGGAACAAGCACGGGGATGAGAGCGGGGATGATCATTTCCCGTATCGAGGCGCGGGTAACAATATCCACCGCGCGGGCGTAGTCCGGCTTGGCGGTGCCCTCTAGAATCCCTTTGATCTCGCGAAATTGTCTGCGCACTTCTTCCACGACGGCACCGGCCGCCGATCCCACCGCGCGCATGCAGATTGAGGCGAAGATGAATGGGACTGCGGCTCCCAGGAGCAATCCCGCGAGTACATTGACCGAGGAGAGGTCGAAACTAATGTTTTTGAATTTTTCTATCATATGGAGTTCTTCCATATAGGCTGCGAAGAGCACGAGCGCAGCAAGTCCCGCACTGCCGATGGCGTATGCTTTGGTCACTGCCTTGGTGGTATTGCCGACTGAGTCGAGTTCATCGGTCACTTCGCGCACCGACTCGGGCAGTCCTGCCATTTCCGCGATTCCGCCGGCATTGTCCGTGACTGGCCCGAACGCATCAATAGCCACGATGATTCCGGACAGCGACAGCATAGCAATCACGGCTAGAGCTGTTCCATATAAGCCCAGCAGGCCATAAGAGACGAGAACGCCGGCAACGATGACCAGGACTGGCAGGAGTGTAGACTCCATCCCCACGGAGAGTCCATAAATGATATTCGTGCCGTGTCCGGTAGTAGAAGCATGGGCGATCGTTTGAACAGGCCGGTGCGCCTTGCCAGTGTAGTAGTCAGTGATAAGCATCATCAATCCCGTAATCACGATCCCGACCGTCAAAGACCAGAAAATTTTTGGCGCAGTTAAACCCGAGATCAGTGCGGCTTCACTCAGCTGGTCCGCTAAGAAGTAAAAAGCAATGATCGCGAGTACTGAGCTGACCCATAATCCATTGTAGAGGGCTTGCATGATTTTCTTATTTCTCCCGATGCGCACTATAAGCGATCCTGCGATAGAAGCAACGATGGATACCCCGCCCACTATCAAGGGGAAGAGCAACACTGGAACAGAGCCTTGGTATAGAGTAGACGCCAGCACCATCGCCGCAACGGTTGAAACAACGTAGGTTTCAAAAAGATCGGCGGCCATGCCGGCGTCGTCGCCCACATTGTCGCCGACATTGTCGGCGATTGTACCTGGATTGCGCGGGTCATCCTCAGGTATGCCTGCCTCCACCTTGCCTACCAGGTCGGCCCCGACGTCCGCAGCCTTAGTGAAGATGCCCCCGCCGAGTCGGGCAAACATACTGATGAGTGATCCGCCAAAGCCTAAGCCCACGAGCGCCCTGAGTGCGTCAGGCGCATCCTTCACGTACCAGTAAAAGCCGGTGACTGAAAGAAGGGCCAGTCCCACGACAAGAAAACCAGTGACAGCGCCTCCTCGAAACGCTAAGCGGAAAGCTGCAGGTAACCCGGATTTGGCAGCTTCAGCAGTGCGAACATTTGCTCTCACCGCAACTGACATTCCGATATATCCGGACAGAGCGGAGGCTACTGCCCCTACGATGAAGCCGATCGCAATCTTGGGCCCAAGCGTAGATAGAAGAATAATGAAAAGAACGAAAGCGACGATTGCGACCGTGCGATATTGCCGCTTCAAGTAAGCCCTAGCGCCTTCTTGAATGGCATGAGCGATGGACTTCATTTTCTCGTCGCCGTCCGGCTGGCGGCTGACCCACAAGATGAGCACCAGCCCGTAGGCGAGCGCGGCGAGCGCGGTGATCAATGCGAACAGAAGCGTGAAGTTTTCTGACATGATGAATCGATGAATTTAATATTTATGTCGGTCTAATTCTAGCGGAAAAAAATGGGGAACGAAAGGAGTGTGTGGATAAGTATGGCGGAGTTTTCTTAGTTTTGGTACACTGAAGACAGATGTCACCAATGCTAAAAAATTATGGAGTGGTTGTCGGTACCATCCTGCTCTTAGTAGGTATCTTGGGATGGATTTTCCGGGATGGGTTCGGGCAGATTCCGCTCTACCTTCTTATCTTCAATATCATCGCCGGGATATGGGGTCTTGTTTTCGGATTCTTCAAGTCTGAGGCCAAGGAATAGTTTTTCTCCGAATAACCCCGCTCGGGCTTGAAGAGCAGGGTTTTGCATGGAAATATCTTCAGGCAAGTTCATCTAGGGCTTCATGGCCGAAGCCAACCTGATCTGGATTTGCTGGACCGCTTCATTGAAGCAGCTCTTGATTAGGGGGCCAAGCTGCGACGATGGCAAGGTAGAAGAAATGGTCAATTCTTCGACGACAAGTGCGCCATTCATGATAAGCTTGATGCCATCGTGTTCGACTGTGGTCCGCTCTTGTTTTATTTTATCCTGGAGCTTGCGCAGCTCGTTCATCTGCTTTAGAAAATCCAACATATTTGTTCGGCTACTATTCTTCTAATAGTGTATCGTAAAGAACTGCCCGTAACAATTCTGCCTAAAACAAACCCAGCCCCGTGAGGGGCTGGGGTCGTATAGATACGGACTAGAACGTGCCGTAACCGGAATTGCCGCCACCTGAGCGGCGGTTGAAGCCTCCACCTCCGCCACCTGAGCGGCGAGGGGGGCGTTCGGTCATCGGACGAGCAATGTCCACGCGGACCTTGCGGCCTTCGATCTCATTGCCGTTGAACATTTCAACAGCCTTGTTCGCCTCTTCTTCCGTGGCCATTTCCACGAAGCCGAAGCCTTTCGATCGACCGGTCATCTTATCCATGATCACCGAGGCTGAAGTCACATTGCCAGCTGCGGCAAATGCAGTTTTCAGCCCGTCGTCGGTGGTCGTATAAGGGAGACCGCCAACGTAGAGTTTGGTTGCCATGTAGTAAGTACACTCCTCAAATTACTAGTATACTTCGTTTCCGACCTGTTCTCGGCACACTAACGAAGAGTGTACTTGGGCTTTCGCCATAAAATTCGAGAAACACTTAACGAATTGACCCCAGTATAGCAGACTATCCAAATTGTGTAAATAGCCCCTATATGTAGCGAGATTTGTCCTTGACTTTATCGAGGAGGTGCATAGAATCATGTTAGCAACTGAGAACCACAAGGAGGCAGTATGCCGGATTTTCAGCACTATTCGACGCGGTACCGATTTGCGGCCTCAGGCCTTGAGGGACGGCCGGGGGAGATTCCGCACATCGCGATACGCGATCAAGATTCTTTGCCCTCTCTTGAGTACTCAAACTTCATCGGGATCAATTTTCTGTCCCAAGACCTTCCAACCAGCACGCTTGGGATCGCATGGACTACCGATTCCGGAGTCATCCTTCGCTGGTGGGGGAAGGCCGATGATGCCCGGCTCAAGGAAGAGTTCAAACGCAATCCTCAGCTCGCCCAGGGGATCATCGCACTTCTGATGAAGGGACGCGAAGATCGGCAGAGCATCTTTCATAAGAGAGAGACGCCGCCGATCACGAAGACAATCGCATTGGCACATGCCCATGTTCCGCAGGAGTTACAAGGGCCTGCCCAGCGCGTGGAAGGATGGCAGGAGTTCATCAAAGCGCATCAGAGAATACTTTTGTATCACCCTACCACTGTGACGGGTGATGAGCATCTCGTTCTCGGCATCACTTCGGGTTGCCTGCTCTTCAACCGCTCCGTGGAGTTCGAAGTCGCATACGGCGCATTTGATCCCCAAGGACAAGCGCCGACCATCACAGAGAGTGAGATCTACTGGGAGCTGTGGGACAAGAACATAGTCGTGGTTGTCCCGCATCAGTCCGCCGATGAAAAATTGGCAAAGCACTATGGATATCTAGAGCCCTGGCGCTCCTACCTAGATGGAAAAAAGGTAGAGCGCGAGCACTGGGACGAAGTGTGGAGACGAAACTTTCAGGAAGAGAGACAAAAGGCCGTCGCGGCGCAGGAGAATCTCACGAATAGTCTTCTTACGTAAGTCATCAGAGCAGACTACAATGCGCTTTTTTTATTTGCGAAAACCAGAAG
>Ga0155012_126_pt1 | contig 17338 bp, 21 predicted proteins | sample RifCSPhighO2_01_FD_105980 | JGI IMG/M metagenome (GOLD analysis project Ga0155012, IMG submission 105980) | Candidatus Doudnabacteria bacterium RIFCSPHIGHO2_01_FULL_50_11 | reverse complement strand
AGATACTATTTCATCCCCCTCACCGGGGTGCTTTTCACCTTTCCCTCACGGTACTTGTTCACTATCGGTCGCAAAGAGTATTTAGTCTTAGATTGTAGTCAACCTAGCTTCCGACCAGATTACACGTGTCTGGCCGTACTTAAGAGAAGGTTCAGAGAATTTGTGAAAGTTTTCGTGCTACGGGGCTATCACCCTCTTTGGCCGGCCTTTCCAGGACCGTTCGACTAACCAGCTCACAACACTTTAAGCTTTAATTCTCCACTTCTTAAATGGCGAAGTTAGAACCCTTCTTTCAACACCCAATAATCATACGGGCCATTACCCTTCAACTAAATCCCATACTCCTTGCGGAGCACAGAATCCAGTCGAGATTAATAAGTTTAGACTGCTCCCCGTTCGCTCGCCACTACTAGGGGAATACAACAACCATACTTGTTGGCTTCTTAGCTTCCCAGGATAGAATCCCGAAAAACTAAAAGCAACAAGCAAAGTCGTCGCTTGATTTCCTTTCCTCACGTTACTGAGATGTTTCACTTCACGTGGTTCCCGCTTCACGAGGCTCCCCTCGCAAAGCACTGCGGGTTTGCCGCAGTGGGTTTTCCCATTCGGACATCCCCGGATCAAAGGTTGTTTGCCACCTCCCCGAGGCTTATCGCAGGCTTCTACGTCCTTCATCGGCTCTTTGTGCCAAGGCATCCACCATATACCCTTTTGTGCTCTATTTCATTTGGTACTGCATCCGCAAAAAAATCATAGAAATCATTCTACATTTTCTTGCTTCAGTTTTTTTGGCCCCGACGCTCCTTACGGAAGTCGGGGCTCCGACTTCCGACTATGTCGGAACGTCGGAGTAAAGACGTTTCCACTACATTTGTCATGACCTTTTGCATGATAATTTTTCTTGGCGAAGTTCGGAATATTTTTAGCGAAAACATTGAAGACCGACGAAGGTGTATGAATGAAGTCATACAGCTAGGAGGCCTGAAACGTTTGCAGCAAAAATTTCCGCAACTGCAGCCGAAAAGGTTATCTTGGAAAAGGTCTGATATTCAGTTTTCAAAGAACTTGCCGCTCTATATATACAGCCGATACAGTGTAAGACCGTCAGAGACTGCCGGTCTCGCCCATGATCGCCTGAACAAATCTTCTGAAAACGAAAGAAAAAACCGCCTTTCGGCGGCTTACCAGCACACGAAAATTCGTGCGATTATGGAGATAGCCGCCGACTTATAGGAGAATGTCTTAAGTAAGCCATAGATTCGGATCTTACAACTAACTTGTAAATATTATATCCCTTGCCCGAACCTCTGTCAACCGCATTAAACCATAAAAACTTTAATATTACCAAGTCTGATTGGCCGCCTGTTCATAAGGTGCGTTTATCTTGTGGAACCGTCTAAATCAATAAAAAATACTAGCTTAGTGAAGCTAGTATAGAGGAACGTGAAGCGGGGTGATGACTGATAGCCCGCCGTCTACCCGAAACTCCGCGCCATGAATGTACGACGCTCGATCGGAGGCGAGAAATACACAGACTTCGGCGACCTCCTGGGGCGTACCAGTGCGGCCAAGAGGAATTTTCTTACCTCCTTGCCGGACTGCTTCTGGGTCGCTGTTACCTGGGGTAATCTTTGTCGGGGATATGAAGCCAGGCGCCACAGCGTTCATCCTCACCCGATGCTCTCCGTAATCGAGGGCTATGGATCTCATGTACCCAAGCAGGCCGAGTTTGGAAGCGTCATAAGGAGCATCACCTTTAAACGCTTGTGCGGTGTGGACTGTGGTGATAAACACCACATTTTTCCCGTCACGGTGAGGAAGGCGTAGAAATTCTTCGGTCATAAACCTCTGGCCGTGGAGGTTGACACCAAGCACTTCCTCCCATATCGCATCCGCGTTTTCGGCCGTGCAAGAATACGACCGACCAATCCCGGCATTGTTCACCAAGATGTCAGCCCTCTGACAGGCCTCTTCTTGAAACAGCTCCTTTACCCGTGCCTGTTTGCTGATATCGACGGGGAAACGCAGTAAGCTTTGGCCCTCCGGAACTTCGATCTCTCCCGCCATAGCTTCCAGCGCACCCCTATTTATATCAACTAAGATCACGCTGGCCCCTTCGCGAAGAAAAACACCCACCACAGCTAGACCGATACCAGAAGCTCCTCCCGTAACAATCGCAGTCTTATCTTCCAACTCACGTTTTCGCATATGGCCTCCTTCAAACTCCGCACTCTATCATCAAATTCACCTGTGGTCAAGTGTATTTGACCAATATACATTGACTTGGCTATAGTATGATATTACAAGAAGGAGGATAAAATGCTGTTTCAAAGGTCGAGGTTATTAATAGAAGGCTGAAAAAAAGCCTTCAATAGAAAGGTCTATTTGTGAACGATACCGCAACCCCAGGACAAGGCCCCCTTCCGACCGCTGCCCCGCAGGCGCCAACTCCCGGCTCAGAGCCTGACTTCATGGATCGCTACGGCAAAACTATCGTCCGATTGATTATCGTCGTCGTAGTTATCGTCGCTGCCGTTCTCTACTCACGTACGGGAATGTCGCCTGCTGAAAACTCCCCCGCTACCAACACCAGCACCGACGGAAGCGGACTTACGGTCACTCCCGGCCAAGACACCGCCCCGGAACTGAAAGTCACTCCTACCACATCTGCCGGTACAGTAGAAGGAGTCACCATGGAAAACGGGATGGTGACAGTCACGGCGGTAAGAGGAAACGGGCTGACCCATATGGCGCGTCGAGCAGTTGCTGAGTACCTCTCTACGCGAGGAACCCAGGGCGTCACTGCCGAACACAAAATCTATATCGAGGACTATCTACGCAAGCATGCTACTGCGGGTTCCATACATATTGGCAGTCAGATAAGTTTCAGCGAAACAGACATCCAGCATGCGATTGAATTGTCGCTTAAGCTCTCGGAGGGCCAGCTCAATAATCTGCATCAATACTCCGTTCGAGTTCCCAACCTATGACTCTTTTCTAAAAATACAAACTAGTTCTTTCCATCGCCTCCAAAACGGAGGCGATTTTATTTTCGCGCAGATCCGAGCATTGACAAAAACCCAAAACCGTGCTATACCATGAACACGAGAAACTTTCTTTTCTGAAGGAGGGAAACATGAAAAAAAGACTACGGATCTCATTGTTGATCCTTTTGTTCCTTCTGGCTGCCGGAGCTGCAAGCAGTTTTGCGGCCTCGCCACAGAACGAACAGATCACTGTTGAGATTGTGATCGGCATGAAGCAGGCCGGAATGAACGATGAGATCATTCTTTCGCTTATTGAGAGCGCGGAGGCGGTCTACTTCGACACTTCGGTCGAATCAGTAACTGTGATGAAGCAGGCCGGATTGTCGGACTCAGTGATCGGCGCTATATTCCAGCGCCAGTCGAAAGTCACAGCATCCGCCATGCCCCAAGGATCGCTATTCTTAGTCCGCCAAGGAGTTAGTGAGTTGGAGCTTGCACCGAAGCAGATTCAGAATTCCTTCGTGAAGTCGAAGTCGAACACGGCGCAAGAGATTATCACGAACGGCGGGCTCACTGCTGGCGTCTACGCAGGGGCGGGCCTGATCAGCCACTTGGCTACGATGGGCGCGCTCGGGCGTGGTGCACTCAGCATGATCAGCGGCGGCATTGTGGCTGGCGTTGGTATGCTAGGGAGTAACACCCCGACAGTTCAGGGGTTCAACTTCGAGATCCTGCCGGGCAAATCAGCAACCTTGTTGATTGTCACGGGCGACGCGGAATTTTCCATCCCGCTCGCCCCATTCCACGATGGCTCTTATGCCACCGCCGAGCCCTTGCTACTCCGACTTACCGTTTCAGAAAAGGATGGCCTACGCATTCTCTCGTCCGAGAAGGTCAAGGTCAAGGGCGGAGATGAACCACAGCAACAATCACTAGGACCCAAACAATTCACCCTCGTCGAAGTGTCAATCGCGAAAACCGCTGACACGGTCTGGGTCAAGGCCCAGAATCTATCCATCGGCGAGTATGCCCTGGCATTTCGGGCAGGAGATCAGTTCCTGCCCCAGGCCTTCGACTTTCGAGTCGTGGCGCAATGACCGGCTATAGTGTGTTTCTCTCCTCCACCGTCCCTCGGTTTTACTCGGGACGGTTTTTTTATTTCTTCAAATCTTTCCTCATGCGGATCATCAGCGGACGGAAACCATATTTTACCCAAGCGCCCATACCGACCGGGTTAAGAGGGTCAACATAAAGCTCAACATAACGCACTTTCCTTTTCTGCATCCAAGCAAACTGCTGCCGCAACATCTGCCCCATCAGCCCTTGTTTTCTGAAACCTGGCTCAAGATAGGCATCATATAAAAAGCCAATATAATCATGTAAGTATACGTCGAAGCCCTTCCGTACCTGCCCAAGACAAAAACCAACAACACGCCCCGAGTGCTCAACAACCAGTATGCGGCTGTGTCGACTGGAGAAATTTTTCCTTACATTCTTCCGAGCAGTCGGTCGAAAAGCCCGGCCGGACTTATACCTTCTGTCAAAACGGCGAAGATAGTCCTGTAGTTCGCAGGTCAGGCGGACGACTGTGTCAAAATCTTGTTTATGCGCTTTACGAATGACGATATTAGACATTTACTTCAAAAGTTTCAAAAAATCTTCCTAATTAAATTAAGTTATCTGGACAAATTTATCACCATTTTTATCATAGATTACTGTAATATATGTATGCGAATGTAACCCTTTAATAAATTCATTTAACAAGAAGAGGAGCTTTTCGGATTCTTCTTGGTTTAAATTTGCTGGGATAATAATTACAATTTGAAAATCTTCACCGAGTATAAGAATCTCGCAAGGCTTATCATGCAAACTGAATTTACTAAAAAGTTTTCTTGCTAATTCTCGACCAAGTTCATCAACGAACCCTCGAGTGCTCAAAACAATGAAGGCCGAGATTGCTAAAAAAAATGGATTACTAAAAAGTTCAAGTATTCCACTACTACCCCCTACCGACTGCGTCAGGGGGCGCAGGAATTTCTCTTATTACTACAAGATCTGAAGTCTCTATTTCCTTGTCTTTGAAGAATGATAGACCAAGCTTGGAGTCGCACAAAATTGCCACCTTTTCGCCTTCTTGCAAAGTATTCTCTCCAACATCATTATTTAACTTTATGTATTTAGCCATCTCACGGTTTTATTAATTTCAAAAACTCTTTTTCATTCAACAGGGTCACGCCCAACGACCGAGCCTTGTCCGCCTTGCTGCCGGGCTCTGCGCCTACCACAACATAGTCGGTGTTTTTGGAAACCGATGATACCCAGTCACCCCCCGCGGCCCGGACTGCCGCCTTCGCTTCGTCGCGAGACATGGATTCCAGAGATCCTGTCACAACGATTTTCTTTCCGGCAAGCGGGCCTGTGGCCGATTTCAGATGGGCTTCGTGTAATACCGTGACACCAACTCGCTTTAGCTTCTCCAAAAATTTACGATTCTGAGATTGTTGGAAATATTCATGGATACTCTTCGCCACCGCCTCACCGATATTCGGTATGGTATCAATTTCTTCCCGATTAGCGGACATAAGTTTCTCCAAGCCACCGAAGTGCTGGGCCAGATCAATCGCCGTCTCCTCCCCCACATGCGGGATCCCAAGCGCGTAGATGAACCTAGACAGGCTCACTCGGCGATGATCATCGATCGATTGGATAATATTCTCGGCGGACTTTTCGCCAAAACGCTCGAGCACCTCAATGTCTTCTTTCTTGAGGCTGAAGATGTCTCCCGCGTCGGTGATGAGTCCTTCGTCTTTGAATCGTTCAATAATTTTCGGCCCGATCGTGTAGAGTTCAAACGCGTTCACAAAATGATCCATCGCCCGAAGATTTTTCGCCGGACAGGCTTTGTTGGTGCAGATCGTCGCGGCGCCCCGGGCGTCCCCTGAGATAATCTGCCGCTTGGTCTTGAAGCCGCAGACCGGACACATTCTCGGCATGCGGAACTCCCGCTCTTTTCCCGTCCGCAATTTCGGCAGCACTTCTACAACTTGCGGGATTACGTCTCCCGCCCGCTGTATAATCACTGTATCGCCAATTTTTAATCCCAGTCGCTTGATCTCGTCTTGGTTATGCAGGCTCGCGTGCGTGACGGTCACCCCGCCCACCTTGACCGGCCGCATGACGGCCACGGGAGTCAGGTTGCCCTGCCTGCCCACCTGAACGATGACATCTTCCACAACAGTGGTTGCTTTGCGGGCAACAAACTTGAACGCCACCGAACCCCGCGGCGCCTTACCGACAATTCCAAGACGCTCGAATGAACGACGTTCATTGACCTGGACCACGATGCCATCAATCTCAAAAGGCAATTTCTCCCGAAGCTTCTCCATCTCCCGCCGGAATACCAATATTTCCTCAAATTCTGCCACAACCTTAGAGTGTCTGTCTACCGGAAACCCTAGTGCACTGCATATAAGGTGCTCCTCCTCATGAGTCTGTTGGCCTAGATCGGTGATGAGCTGATAGGCGTGCCAAGACAACTTACGAGAGGCAGTAATGCCGGGATCGAGCTGGCGGATTGATCCTGCAGCGGCATTGCGCGGATTGGCAAACTCGGCCAACCCCGACCGTTTCTGGGCTTGATTCAGATCGATAAAAGTGCGTTTACTCATCAGGGCTTCTCCCCGGACCTCGATTCTTTTCGCCTTCCTGATCGATCCGAGCACGCGGTGACGCAATGCTTGCGGCAGACCAGAGGCGTGTTGCAATGAAAGGCGCAGGTGCAAAGGGATCGCCCGAATGGTTTTCAAATTCTGAGTGATATCTTCCCCCACCAGTCCATCCCCCCGAGTCGCTCCCCGCACAAAAATGCCATCTTCATAAAGAAGACTGGTGGCCAAGCCGTCAAATTTCAATTCACACATATACGACCAGGATGCTTGGGGCTCCAATTTCCTGATCCTTGCTGCCCATTCACGCATCTCTTCCTCTGAAAATGCGTCATTTAGCGAGAGCATGCGGACATCGTGTCGGGCTTTGACGAATTTATCGAGGGGCTTTCCTCCGATTCGCTGGGTCGGGGAGTCAGGTGTCGCCAATTCGGGATACTGAGACTCCAATTGCCGCAGTTCTACGGTCAATGAGTCGTATACTTCATCCGTGACTCGTGGATCATCGAGCACATGGTAGCGATACCGCAGGTCATCTATCTGCGATCGGAGCTTTTCTGCCCGTATTTTGACTTCGGCCTTGTTCATCCCGTTAGATACTTTCATAAAAACACATCAATATATAAAAAGGCTTATTATGATGCCCCGTCATATCGCGAAGACTAATTCCTTGGTATCTAAACGGGGTTCATAGCTTCTCTTGGGGCGTTCTGAAACGCATATTTTACCCATTTTGATTATATCATTTTGACCGCAGATAAGAAGTTTCGTATAATGTCTTCAGTCAAACATGAGTCTCCCAGTTCTCCACAGGCTCTCCCATACATACTGTATCGAATTATAAGTTTCACCCAAGAATAAAAGCTCAGAGATTCGACTCGGAGCATCAAACAAATCCCATGGTACGTTCACGGGTCCGTCTCGGACCACGGTTGATCGCTCAAACTCACAGAAATCCCTTTTGGCAGCGCTTCCAAATATACAAGATTTTGGGCGGCGGGCTGCTTACGATACTGGGGGTTTTTTTCATTTACCACTATCACCAAGTAACTACTTCCACAGGAAGCCTCCCAGACGCCCCGACAGTCTTAGGAGCGCAACAAGAAGACCCTTCGGATGACAATTACTATTATTACGAGGCTGTGCCGGGAGATTCGCTCTTTTCCCTCAGTGAGAAATTTCAAATCAACTGGGAGACTATCGTCGCTCTCAACTCGCTGCAAGAACCATTTACCATCTCCTTGGGCCAGAAGGTTAGGCTTCCCGCGAACGCCCAGACGAAACAGCAGCAATTCTACGATAATTTAAAAAAGAAAATCTATGTGGTGGAAAGCGGCGATAGTTTCGTGAGCATTGCCCAGAAAGTCAATGCATCAATCAACGAGTTGCTTGCCGCCAACCCGGATTTGAAGTCTCCCGACTTGCTTCGTCCCGGCCAAATCCTACGTCTACCTTGAAGATTTATAGTCGCAAAAAAACATGACTACAGCAGCCGACCTGATGACCAAGGCAGTCATTACCTGTTCGCCGACCGCATCCATTAGGGAAGCGGCGAGGCTTATGTACCTAAATGGGCTTTCCGGACTGCCTGTATTATCGTCTGACGGTACCTTGGTTGGATTTGTTTCAGAGCTTGATCTTATCCGCACCGAAGAGCGCATCCATGCCCCTGTAAATTTTTCCCTTCTGGGGACTCTTCTGTATTTTGACAATCCTCTCAATGGCGATGAAATAGAAAAACAAATCAAGATTCTGACGGCCATGACTGTCGAACGGCTGATGTCGAAACCTGCGATCACCATATCATCGGATGCACCAATCGAAAATATCGTTGAACTTTTCATCCATAAACACAAAAAAACTGTCCCGGTGGTTGATGGTGGGAAGCTCGTCGGCATTATCAGCCGGGCAGATGTGGTCAAACTCCTCGCCGGGGAGCGCGAGCTCACCCAAAATCCATGGCGGAACCTGATGCAGAAACAATAAACCAGTGAAATCTTCGCAACCGCCGAGAGGCGGTTTTTCGTATAAAAAAACCGATCTAGTCGGTTATGAGATTCGGATGGCCGGCTCCTGGATTTCACCATTTGAATCCAGATACAGCTGCCATTCCTGGTTTATTCTCACTCGGAAAATCTTTGATGATTTCCCTTCCACCAGTCTTGAGGCCCGGATAAAAAGCGTTCTCGAGTCTGACCTCTTATAGCAGGCCAGGAAGCCATAATTCTTCTCGAAGACGCAGCGGATCTGCTCCATGCTCAGCCGGGGCCTTGTTTCAAGCTGCCTGGATCCAAACCCAGCGTAGAGCACGTGGACCGTCTCTGCCGCATGATGATCGTTGGCATCCAGCTTGAACCCGTTCAGGGTGAGTGTCATAAATGACAGACTCAGCCTGTCAATGGATTTTGGCAGTGACACGAGGGTAACGCCCTCGTCAGCATTTGCGGACTGCCATTCATAGAGCACCGGCCGGCGAATACCCGCGGTCTTGGGTTTCACAATGCTGGGCAAACCAAGCGACTGCAGACTGTCGGCTAGAGCTGGCGTTATCTCGAAGCGGATGACGATTTCGTCAACCGGCTTGTGCGGGTGGACCTGCACTGACGAAGAGAATTGTGGCAATGTATTATCTCGGCGCTGTGAAGCAATCGTAATAAGACGACGACTCCCTTCCATTCTTCCTCCTTCTTGCGTTCGATTCCAAATGAGCGAGCACTAAGTAAAAATAATAGCAGAAAACTGCCAGCCTTACAAGCCCTTTCAATCTCTATTTGAACAATTCTATAGTTGTCTTTATTTCTTCGGGGATCCCCAGAATGCAATTGTATTTGGCAACCTCTTCAACGTTCACCCAGGCATGATCGACAAAAGATCCGCTTTCCAACGATACCATTCCTGAGAGATAACGAGCCGCGAATTTGACTAGGACTACTGGGATTCCATCTGGCCGGACGAAAGCAACGCTATTCAGATAGCGCAGCTCATCTCCTATGGATATGCCTGCCTCCTCGCGCACCTCTCTTCTCAATAAATCCTCTGCTACGCGCTCGAAATCAACAACGTCCCCGTTCATCCGGGTCGGATGCATAAGGGGCAAATCCCGCCATTCCAATTTCCCACCCGGCACGCAGTATTTCCCTGGATGAACTGCTTCCGTCTCCGAGCGCTTGAGTATCAGACAACGGCCGTCCGTCGCCCGCCAGATGACCACATTGGCGACAAAATAAAAAAGCTTCTCCGGCTTGGCATATTCTAAGCTGATCTTATCAGCTTTCATGCGTACTTCTAGGATCTACAATCTTGTTAAATAGAATTGAATACTTTTCCCTAGCTTGCTTGTTCTCCCAGGCCGTTAAGGCGGGATACCCCGGTAGAGCATACTATGTATCTCTACACGGGGCGGGCGGAAATCTTCTGGTAAGTTTAATTTTTTTCCTCTAAGCGGGTAGGGGGAATCGAACCCCCAGCATCAGCTTGGAAAGCTGAGGTATTACCATTATACGATACCCGCCCAAGAAAAAAAGATCAAACAGCTTGCCTGGACGCCGGGAGTTTTAACGGGGGTGGAGAAGGCTGTGCCTGCCTGCCAACCCCTTGGCGACGGCGGGCGATACCCGCCTAAAAAAGATTCAAATTAATTTTTAACGAGCGGCCGCCAGAGGTACTTCTTCAAATCTATAAAGTGATTGCTACCCTGCTCCGATACTGCAACCTTCTCTTGCCGCAACAGGTGCGCTTGATAGTCTGCGGGGTGATCCATGCAGGTCGTAGATATTCTGCCCTCCCGGTTGACCACCCGGTGCCAGGGCACGCTGTCGATTTCGCTCCCGAGCTGATGCAGTGCCCAACCTACCATTCGCGCTGCCCGCGGCGCGCCTGCAAGCGCAGCAATCTGACCGTAGGTAGCGACTCTGCCGCGCGGAACCCTTTTGACTTGGGTGATAAATTGATCAAATGTGAACATTAGATCAGGCGTGAAGTCACAAAAGATTCCACGAACGCGGCAATAATGAGCAAGATGATGATCGGTGGTACCATACGGAACGCATCGATTAAGGAACTCCTAAAGACTAGCCAGCGTTGGCCTGAGGCTTGCGGCAGAAGCCATGCCCAGCCCAACCGGAGGCCAAATCCCGCTGCCAAAACCAGAGCAGGCAATTCGAAGATGCCATGTGGCACGATCCCTAAGAAAAACATAGTGACAGAACCCTGATATCCCAAGAATAGGCTCGGGGCAAGGATGGGCGCAAAGAGAAAACCAAGTGTGAAAAAGTTAAATGCGATTGAGAACACCGGCAGCAGCCCCAGGATAACTCCTAAAAAAAGACCGTAGAGACACGCGATGGCATTCTGCCGCAACAGTGCTAGAGCCAAGTCCAAGCGGGGCAGGGTCTCGACATTGCCGAGAATTGATTGAAATGTTTTCTCCAAATACTGCACCAGATATGCCACGAGCCCGGGTGCGAGAAGCGCCACTATGATTCCCGCAACAGTCCATACAAAGCATAATCCTATGATGATCAAAATATACCAACGCGCAGAATATAAGATGTCTTTGTAGATTTGGATAACCCGGTTCAGGGGACGCAAAGACGATTCTGTCATGGAGATGGCGAATTGTTAGTTTTTCCAATTTTTCTCGCCAGCACCAAGCAAACGAATATTACCGTGCTGGTCGCGGCGGAGAGTAAGCAATAAGGACAAAGTGCCTTGAGGATGAAAAATTGAATGTAGACTAAGCCTAGAGACGAGACGAATGCCATGCTTGATAAAATCCTCGCGGGGAAAAGCAGACGATAATCGTTCCGGTCAGACATCCACAAAATACTTATGAACATCAACAAATAATAGCCCAGTCCGAACAATGAAATAGGCACACCCGCGACTTCCGAATACTTACTCGTAGTCACGACATTGCAGGCGGTCGCTGCGAAACATTTCAATCCGGTCCCAAAATATCGCTCATAGGTTAAATAGCCAGCGTCAAGAATGCCGATGAGGCTGAATATCGCAGCCGTAATAAAGATTTTCCTGTTTCGTCCATCCATAGTTTCTACAGATTATTATAATACCCTATCTGGGTACTCGGAAGACATGAGTGAGACTTCAGCCAAGGGCAGATCCGCCTCTGGCGGAAAGCCTCCTTCACCCCGTGCCATTCCACCTACTACCAGTCTTTTGCTTCCCTTGGTCGGGAAGCCGGTCCCGCCATGAACGGGATCCCGCCGTCAATTAACGTATAGCGGAGGCGGGAGATTCGAACCCGGTTTGTCCCCTAGCTTTAAGCCCCTCATCGGGGTACTCGGATTCGAACCGAGACTAAATCCTCCCAAAGGACTCGTGCTAGCCGTTACACTATACCCCGTCGAAAGATGCAGGTTGATTCCATCGTAATGTTTGCATGCAATGATGTTAACCGGAACCATACACTGCTGCAAATCCCATTCATTATAATATAAGGAAGCAACCTCAACAAACAACAAAAGCCCCGCTAGGGGCTTCTTTTTTAATCGTGATCTAGCGGACGGATTCTTTCAGCGATTTGCCTGCCTTGAACTTAGGCACGCGGACAGGAGGAATGGTAATCTGTTGTGATAGGTTTCTCGGATTTACTCCGATCCGTCCCTTGCGCTCGCGAACCGAGAAGCTTCCGAATCCGGTTATCGTAACCTCGTCCCCGTTTTTAATTGTGTCTGTAATGACTTCTACTAAAGTGTTGAGCATTTTTTCAGCTTCTGCCTTGCCAGTCCCCAGCCTTTCTGCCAAAACGTCGATAAGTGCGGCTTTGTTCATATATGATCCTTTCTTTATAATTAATTTTCACCCGACTGCTGAGTTGTTGAGTTTCTCTTACTTTCAGTATATAACGGCCGGCAACAGCCTGCAACTCTTGTTTGTATTAGTCAAAAATTTTATTTGCAATCCAGTATGCGAGTGCGGAAAGTGAGAGTTTGAGGAATTTCATCGTTTCAGGCGTTATCTTGAGTAGTCGATAGATGCTTCCTCTCGATGACTCGAATCCCCTGGATGACCTTGCGGACAAGATCTTCAGGATCGGAGTCGAAAATAATATTCTGCCGCCCGCGTTTGGCGATCCGGAGAATATCCTCGAGCTCGCTGGTGATGCCCCCGCTCGCACGAAGAATGCCAATCACTTTCTTGTCCTCATACGCGACCGTAAATTCATTCAGCGTTCCGATGCGCCCACACACGACGATGACCGCGTCGCTCGAGCGAGTAAGGATCAGGTTTCTTCCGGCATAGCCCGCGCCCGTGTAGATAATAGCATCGGCAAAATTGATCGGGAGGCGATATTTCCTCATATGTTCGCCTCGCGTGGAGGCTGGTGAAAAACCGAAGACAAGACCATGGGCCTGTTTTGCGCCCTTTGCGGCTTCGTGCGGCAAGCCGGTAGTTGCTCCGTGCGTCAAAATGGCGCCTGATTTGGCAATCGCGCGACCGAGCGCCTCTGCTTTGAGTCTGATGGGCTTGGCCAAACATTCTCCTGCAGCCGCACCCGAAACGCAGATTTTATATGCCGTTTTGCTTCTCATGATACAGACTGTTTTAATAATTGTAGCCTTTCCTCAATCTCATTGTTGCCCAGGTAACTTCCGACAACAAAAATATTTGCACCGGCCGCATGACAAAGTGGTGCGGTTTGAGGATCTATACCGCCATCAACTTCGATATCAATCTTTTTGGATCTGCCGCGAATCTGCTTAATATGCACAAGGGTAGCGGGCAAAAAAGGGCTCGCATTCTGCCCGGGATGGACCGTCATTACCTGCACGCAGGAAAGGATAGGCAACAGGTCCCAGATTGCATCCGGGTGTGTCTCTGGATTGATCGCCATAGCGGCTTCTTTGCCGCAGGCAAGAATTTCCTGGATTAATGCAGGTGCCTCCGACACGGTTTCGTAATGAAAGATGATCTTCTTCACCCAGGGGAACTGCCAGCTGTCCAAGGCCCTGCGCACCTCATTGATCATGAAATGTATTTCAAAATTGAGGGTGGGATGGAGGCCATTGATAAAGTCCGGGTCACAAAAATCCATGAAGGGCACGAATGAATTGTCCAGCACGTCTAGCTGGACTGTTTTCGCGGCAGTGCTCACGGCAGAATACCGTTCGAGAAATTTCTCTTTGGTTTGTTCAAGTATTGAGGGGATGATCTCGGTGCGCATCTCTTAATTATTTTCTTATACGATCCAGTTTTTTCAGCTTGTTCAGGCGACGGAGGTATCTTGGAGCACTACCTGGCTTGGTTTTGAGAAATGTCATAAGAATTTTCTCTGCTCTCTGTATCGACATTCCCCAGGCTGTAAGCACCACGATATTCGCATGATCATCATGCCGTCCATCGCGCGCCGAACGCGGATCAAGGGGCATGATCGCGCGAATCCCAGAGTGCTTATTGGCTGCTATCACCATCCCGTGGCCCGAGCCGCATGCAAGGATCCCCAGGTCAGTTGACCGCATTTCTCCGGCTACTTGATTCGCAAAATCGACGTAATCATCGTCCGTGTTATATTCCACGTCACCGCAATCCTTCCATGGTAGCGCGCGACGAGTAAGCGTGCGCTTAATCCTCTCTTTGAGAAAGTACCCATTATGATCGGCTCCCAAATAAATCATAAGCTACAAGCTTTTAGCTGATAGCTGTCAAGCTATTTTAATTAAGTCCTCGCTGTGCCAATTCATAAAAAACTGAATGAATGGTATTGACCCAGCCAGGATGTTCATAACCGACGTAAGTTTTGACGATGGTTTCTGGCTTCTGGGGGTTCATTCCTAGTTGGTCGTATTTATTCATCAAATAATTTGCGTAATAGAGGCTCTCGGAAATATCATTATAGGTTAGGGGCGTATTGTTTGGGCCGATTCCCCAGCAATTGTTCTTATTAGTTTTTTTGCATAAATTGCTCTCCGCTTGTGCGATTCCCAGGAGGACTTTCCAGTTGGGAAGGCGGGACAATTCACCCGCATATTTTACGAGAGGTGATTTCTTATCCTGCAGATACGCAATGAGCGCTTGCAGCTTGGGGTCATTCTCCTGAAGCGGCAATTGAGGATAACGATTCAAGTATCCTACTCGGATATTTTGAATCGCGCTCTGCTCCCCGCCCGCCCAAGACCAATACTGGCGCTCGGCCAAAACGATTTGTGGCACAATCAACAATATGGTCAGGGCGATAAGTCCGGAAGCTAAGGCAGTACGCCGCACACTCATGGCGCGCGCGCGAATCACGGTCGCAGTGCGCCAGGCCCGGTATTTGGAATGACTGGAGTCGCTTGGCCGTACAACTTTTTTTCTAATATCCAACGATCCCATAAAATGCATTATTGTTTCTTCTCGGGTGCCGTCACTTCGCTTGAATCTTTCGCCGCGGCCTCGCTGGAACCGCCGATCTTGCGATAGAGAGTGCCGAGCACGCCATTGACAAATTTGCCTGATGAATCCCCCCCGAAAATCTTTCCGAGCTCCACCGCTTCATTGATAGCTACCTTCGGGGGTACGTCTTTGAGAAACATAAGTTCCAGAATACCAACACGCAAAATATTGCGATCTACAAGATTGATCTGGGCAATTGGCCATTCTGGGGCGGTTTCAATAATGATATGATCAATCTGCGACAAATTCGTCTTTACGCCGTTAACCAAATCATATACGAATGCGTCATCAGATAATCCAGGCGCGAAATTCTTGATATTTTCCTTCGTAACATCTTTAAGATCGAGTTTTTGGTTGTGAAAATCCCACTCATAGAGACTCTGCATTGCGACAGTTCTGCTCAGATGGCGATTGGCCATTTTATAAATTGAATTTTAAATTAAGAATTAGGATTTATGAAGTAAGTTGAATTTCCTCTGCATCTTAAATCATAAATCTTAAATCTGTTTACTTCTCTGGTTTCTTCTTCTTGATCTTCGGCGGTTTCACTAGCCTTCCTCTATAATAACCGCAGTTCGGACAGACTTCGTGGGGCCGCACGGGTTTGCCGCAATTCGAGCAGGTTGCGAAAGACGATCGTGAAAGCGCAAGATGAGATCGTCTTCGCCGTGTCGCCCCGTGGGTTTTGTGTGCTCTCGGAACTCCCATAAAAAAATCCGAATATCAATATTCAAATGTCACAACCATAGTAACAAATTCAGCTCTCTCTGGCAATTCTCGCTAAAAACAAATCGCTCCGAGACTTGGAGTGATTCTGTGCGTCAATTCTGTCCACAGGGCCGCCAACGAAAACAGGAGAGTTTGCCCATCTCGCCAAAGGCGGGACGGATAAACCTTCGTTGACAGCTCTGTGAAAGGAACGTCTTAATATATCAGGTCAAAATATGTTAGCAGATAGGGGTGATTCTGTAAAGCATGATACAAAAACCGCCTGAGGGCGGATATATGTGAGGGCGGCCAGTATGAGGCTCTTAGCCTGACGAGTGTGAGCTCCTCTATGGAGTGAAGGGAATCCGCCTCGGGCGGATAATATATTGCCCTCTCCTGTTAGGGGCTCACGCTCCTCAAGCAAATTTTCTAAATTTTGAAGTACTATTACTCTGCGAAAGACAAATTACGGCGTATCTTGTCCGCCTAAGGCGGAGGCTCACGTTTGTAAAACCAAATGCTGCTAATTTTAACGATAAACGAGAGTTTTTGATAAGCGATTCTAAAAAATTTTTATCTATCCTAGTATCGGGGGTTCTCTCTTTCAGCGACTATTGGACATTACCCTCTTGAACCAACCAAGTTCTTGCCGGGCTCGAAAGGGTGGGGATAAGAATGGCCTATCCCCTGAGAAAAAAGGGGTGGTCGTAAACGATCAAATCGTGACGATGAAGGTGGCCAACGCCATGCCCGCAACGTAACAGAATAACAGTCTAACTCCCCAAATTGCTATCATGCGATCCTCCTTGGCTCAATCTGGATTTCCGACTGAACTCTGCGTCCCATAAAGTTTAAGGGCTCAATAAAAGTTCCCTCTCCTGTTATAGGGCGCATAATTCAGCCGAAGATGCTCATACAAAAACGCTCAACAGGACATGAAGAGCGTCTATATATCCGGCAGTAAAACTTCGATGTTTCTAGCAAGCCTGTTTCTATCGCCAATTCTTTCTACAAGTCTATTGCGATGAGGTGCTTCTTAAGAAACCGTGATCCTATCTTTCTTATGAGAGAGAATATCGAAGTTACACTGCCGGATCTGTGATCGTGCGAATACTCCTGTTTAGTATCCGCCGACCAGTGTCATTCTTTGAAAAAGAACAATTTTTATATTAGAAGATATATTAGCATATAATGTTATATTTGTCAATACCCTCAAGTTTTTTCGGCTTAATTTTGCCTTATTTTAGATAAAAAAATCGAGCTAAAGCTCGAATTCTATCGGCAGTCAATCTCAGAATCGGCCCATAACCATCCCCCGCGGGGCTTCTATCAAATACTTAAAACCGATTCCGAAATCAACGGAGGCGCGCTTGCTGGGTCGAATCGCAATCGTCAATCCGATATCTGGCACGGGGACGATCCTGTTTCTGGAAGCGACACCGTAGAAGGGATCAGGCTTGATCTCGGCGAGGCCAATACCTACCCCAAAGTAGGGCATGAATCCGATCACGCAGTCCCCGCAAATATTCACATACTTTCGAATAGTATACGAGGTCAATCGTGCTCGCCCCGGAACAGTAAATA
>Ga0155012_134_pt1 | contig 18171 bp, 18 predicted proteins | sample RifCSPhighO2_01_FD_105980 | JGI IMG/M metagenome (GOLD analysis project Ga0155012, IMG submission 105980) | Candidatus Doudnabacteria bacterium RIFCSPHIGHO2_01_FULL_50_11 | reverse complement strand
ACAGGAACGGGTGAAGGTCGCGGACTTGAAGAAGATTATCGCTGAGCGGGTGAAATAAAAAAATCGCTCATGCGGTAATCCGGAAGCTAGTTCACGGAAAATCTCAATATATTCGAGTGTCTGAGAGTAATGGTACGCGGGCCGAAAATGTCCGAGACGGCGATATCACAGGTGGTTCGATCAACGTCAACAATTTTTCCGTGACGTACCATGATCGGTTGGTCATCACCAATTGAAAAGTCACCTTCGACTCCGAGGATTGTCATAAGCGTTTCTCTCTGCATACATCCTCCGCTATAAAACACATATATTATATCGAAATTCAGATTTTTATCAAATCTTCTAGATCGTGAAGAGAGTCGAAGTATTATTTTCATCAATCTAATACATGGAATACCACCTCTCCACCCTGCGTAACGGCATTACAGTCCTCAAAGTACCCAAATCAGACAGCGAGTCAGTCTCGGTGAATTTTTTTGTTAAAATTGGTTCGCGGGATGAGATGCCGAAGATACGGGGGATTTCTCATTTTCTTGAGCATCTGCTTTTCAAGGGCACGAAGCGCTACCCCACCGCCAAAATTTTAAGTACCACCGTAGAGGCAATCGGGGCGGACTATAACGCCGCAACGAGCAAGGAATATACGGTATTTTATATCAAAGCCGCCAAGACCCATCTGCCGCTGATTTTTGACGTGCTTTGCGACATGCTGCTGCATCCGATCTTGAATCCCGAAGAGATAGAGCGCGAGAAGGGTGTGATCATAGAAGAGATGAATATGTACCGGGACACGCCCATGCGCTATGTCGGAGAACTTCTGGAGGAACAAATGTGGCCGAATTCAGACATCGGCGCCCAGATTATCGGCGACGAGAAAACGGTTAACGGCATCAGCAAGACTGACATTACAAATTATCTAGCTTCCCAATACATCAATCGGAATCTGATACTCGCCATTGCCGGCAAGTACAATGATCATGAACTTGATAAACTGATTGACAAATACTGGCGCCGCGGAATCGATGGCCCGACACTCGCCGCCACACCAGCCCCTAAGAAAGCCCTCACGGCCCCGGTGCGTGTTCACAGCAAGAAGACGGAACAGGCACACATGGCGCTCGGTTTTTACTCTTTCGACTACAATCACCCTGAGAATTTCGTACTTGATGTCCTCTCCAATATTATGGGCGGCGGGATGAGTTCGCGCCTGTTTTCTGAGATTCGCGAGCGCCGGGGGCTTGCCTACTACGTGCGCATGGGCACCAGCCATTATCTGGATTGCGGGGTCACCGGGATCACCGCCGGATTGCGCCTGGGCAAGGTGGAGGAAGCGCTCGATGTCGCTTCGCGGGAATTGCGAAAAATCAAAAAGACGCTAGTTGCAGGCAAAGAATTGAAGAAAGCGAAAGAGAACATGAAGGGGCGCATGACCCTGGCTCTGGAGGACAACGAAGCCCGGCTTGAGTGGTATCTGGAGCAGACGGCCTTTCACAAGAAGACCTTAAGTCCGGCTGCGGCCTTCCGGCGCATAGATGCAGTAACGCCCAGGCAGATCCAGGCGCTCGCCAAAAGACTTTTTCGAAGAGACAACATGAAGCTTGCCCTGATTGGGCCATACCAAGGGCGCGAAAGAGCTTTTTCCAAACTTTTGAAATTCTAATCGTTTTCCCGCATATATTTATTTTGCCGCTCAACGAGCGCCCGCATGATCGTCATCCCCACGTATAACGAGAAGGATAATATCCGACCACTGATCGCCGCCATTCGCCGGGCTGTACCGCAGGAGGCGATTCTATTTATAGACGACAATTCTCCCGATGGCACCGCCAGCGAAATCCGTTCTGTTGCGGCTCAAGATACAAATATTACTCTGCTTATCCGCCCCACAAAGCAGGGGTTGGGTACGGCCTACCGCGAGGTTTTTATGAAAGTCGCGGTCGAGGGGACGCCTGCGTATGTTATCACCATGGACGCCGACTTGTCCCACCCGGCGTACAAGCTTCCCGAGATGATAAGATTGCTTGCCGAGTATCCAGTCGTGGTCGGTTCGCGGTATACTCCCGGCGGCGCGATCAAAAATTGGCAGTGGTACAGGCGCTTCTTGAGCCGCGTGGCCAATCTTTACGCCCGGATTGCGGGAGGCGTCCCAATCACTGATCTGACATCGGGATTTGTCGGCTACCGGACGGAGATCCTGCAGAAGCTTCCGCTTGAGACGATCAAAAGCGAAGGCTATGCATTTATGATCGAGATGAAATACTTAGTCTACCGCTCCCATACTTTCATGAAAGAATTCCCGATTACATTCGTTGAGCGGAGGGAAGGGCATTCGAAACTTTCCTGGCGCGTCTCGTTGGAAGCTGTGAGGTTTACCACCTCCATATTATTACGCCGACTATTATGAACATGAGGCGTCCCAGTCTCCATACGATACTCGCGGGACTCGCCGGTATCATTCCGTTTTTTGTGTATGCCGCGACAGCCCCCAGGACGATTTTTTTGGGGGATAATGCTGAATTCCTGACCGCTGGCGCAACACTCGGCATTCCACACCCGCCGGGATATCCTCTTCTTACAATCCTGCTTAAATTATTTTCGTTTCTGCCCTGGGGCAGTTTGGAATGGCGGATGAATCTTCTATCGTGCGTTGCAGCTTCAGTCGGACTTGTATTTCTGTATTTGATCACAACCCGCCTATTGGCAATGCTTGTGTTCTCGGGAGAGGGGGAATTTATAAATACCACTACCCGCGCGTGGCTCGGAGCGGCCACGACGCTTCTTTTTGCTTTTACCGGGTTATTTTGGTCGCAGGCGATCGTGGCGGAAGCATATGCTCTGAATTTTCTTTTTTTTACAGTTTTGTTGTGGCTTCTGCTTTGCTATTGGAAAGAGCCGAGGGGCAGGACGTTGTTTGTGGTAGCGTTTTTATACGGCCTGGGATTGGGCAACCATCATATTCTGCTCCTCTTCACCCCATTTTTTCTGATTGGTTTTATATTCGGCAAGGCTCCCATGCCTCGCCCGAGACAGGTAGCAACCGCGATTATCTTCTTCTTTTTGGGTCTTCTGGTGTACGCCTACCTTCCTCTTCGTTCGGCGCAACACCCGGCGCTTGATTGGGGCGGGGTGTCGCGGAGTGTGGAGGCCTTCTGGAACCATGTGCTGCGCCGCGCGTACCAAGACTACGGCAACGCGGGCTATGTTGACGGCAAGCTTGTTTCTTTACTCTCATTTGGGTTCGATTTATTGCGGCAATTTGGCGGTTTGCTTGTGCTCGCTCCTGTTGGCTTGTGGGCCATATTTAAGAAACTAAATCTGCTTGGATGGCTGATGGTCGGAATGTTCGTCTTCTCCACCGCGGGCTTAATCGCCATTCGTTCTCTGCCATATACCGAGGAGGCCGCAGCTAACTACTCGGTCTATTATTTGCCGGCATACGCAATCGTCCTTGTGTGGATGGCTATCGGCGCCTCCGCCGCGTTTCGATTCGCGAGCACAAGGTTTTCCCGTGCGGCTGCCTATTCAAGATCATTGCCGGTACTTTTTTTGGTTATGGGAGGGGTGATCTTTGCGTTCAATTTTCAAGAAAACAATTTATCCGGCTTTCAATTCTTAAATGTCTATTCGACGGCACTATTGGAAAATCTGGAGCTTAATGCCGTTTTAGCTGTAGCGCCTGAAGGTCCGGTTAACGACTCTCTTATTTTCTCGCTCAAGTACCAGCAAGCGGTGCGCAATCTCCGGCCCGACGTCACGATTGTTTCCCTGCCTCAAGTGTTTGCCAGTCCGGACTCGGGTTTACTTTCCGCAGTGTTCCGAGAACCCGACCTTCGGAAGCAGCGGGTGAAACTTTTGGATTATATACTTTCTCAGCCCCGTTTCTCTGATCGCCCGATCTACACGACCTTCCTCGCGGAAGTCTTACGGCCGCAAGATTGGCAAAGCTTTTCCAATGGTACGGCTTACCGGCTCTCCGCCGCGTCGGGCGAAAAATTGTCGCTTCAAGTGGCGATAGTTAGCCTGACGGACGCTGATTATGAAATCCTTCAGTATGATCTTTTCGGCAACGACCTACTCGCCCAATATTACTACGCGCAAGGCGCTCTGGCCGCGGATATGGGCAATCTGGGCGAAGCACAGACATATTTCATCGCTGCTATCCAATCTGATTATGACGTTTCTGGAGCGGATCATGAGGCATTCAGATTTCACCGTAATAAAGTCTTTGCGAAATAGTTTGCTATACTGGATACAGGCCTGCCTCGCAGGTTGTTCTAAAAGACTCGCGCCGTATGAAGATCGGGTGCCACGTTTCAATAGCAGGAGGGGTGTTCAACGCTCCGGCCAACGCACACGCGCTTGGCTGCGAGGTTTTTCAGATTTTTAGCCGCTCTCCCCGCGGAGGGCCCGCTTTGGCACTGAGCAAGGACATCATCGAACAATTTTGGTCAGAGATGAAAAAGTACGAGTACTCGGAATTTGTAATTCATACTCCTTACTACATAAATTTTGGTTCCAAGAACAAATCGATTTCCCATACTTCAGCCAGGATAATCCGGGAGGAGCTTGGTCGCGCAACCCTCTTAGGCTCACCCTATGTTATGACACATATGGGCAGCTTTAAAGATTTGGGTCGTAGTGCGGGATTGGCCCAGCTGGTTGACGGTTTGTTCGAAACCCTAAACACATACCGCGGGAATGCCCAGTTGCTGCTAGAAATATCTGCTGGCGCGGGTGAGGTCATGGGCGGAGACTTTGAGCAGATGGCGGAGATACTCGAACACAGAAAATTGAGAAAATTCAGGCTCGGCGTATGCTTCGATACGGCGCATGCATTCGCTTCCGGGTATGACTTGCGCGATGCGAGTAGCGTCAACAAGACACTTCGAGAATTTGACTTGGCAATTGGTCTTGAGAATCTCAAAGTCATGCACGCCAACGATAGCAAGGTTGGGTTGGGAGAGAAGCGCGACCGGCACGATCACATCGGCTCGGGCAAGATAGGCAAGGCGGGATTCCGGGCATTGCTCCATCACCCCAAACTCAAGAAAGTGAATATGTATCTTGAGACAGAGCACGATCGGGTGAAAGAAGACATCGCAATTCTGAAAGAGTTGCGGGGCAAGTCGTGATCATGTCTTAATTTACACAAAAGACAAGCCCGGGTATACTATAGACAACTAGCTTATGGCTCAACCAGAACTGACAACTCGTACTATCTCAGGCGTATCTTTCATGACGATCATCAAGATCGTAGCAGTGGGGATAGGCTTGTATTTTGTCTATGTCGTCAGGGATATTATCCTGCTCCTGGTTATTTCCATCATTCTTTCGTCGGGTTTGACCCCCATGGTCGAGTGGCTGTATGTCCGTATCAAGATTCCTCGAGCGGTTACGGTCATCGTCGTATATTTATTGGTTATCGGATTGTTCATCTTGGTGATTGCGCTTTTGGTTCCGGCCTTGATTCAGGAATTCGGGGAGCTGGGCAATAATATAGGAACCATACGTGCGCAATTTTCCAGCCAGGATTCGAGTTTTCATCAGGTCTTCGAAAGGTATGGACTTGGGGCCTCGCTTGATAGTATCAGCCAGGCAATCGCCGGTCTTACGAGCGGAATTTTCGAGCGGACGCTCGGATTGTTCAGTGCTTTTTTTGATTTCGTCACGGTGCTAGTCATTTCGTTCTATTTGGTCATCGAACAGAACGCCATGAAGGATTTTGTAAAGTCCTTAACGCCGTCGTCCTCCCATATTCGCATAGCCAATGTAGTGACCCAAGTCCAGAAGCGGTTGGGAGCGTGGTTGCTGGGGCAGTTTGCCCTCATGGCTTCTATTTTCGCCCTCACGTATCTGGGTCTCAAGCTTCTCGACGTCAAATACGCGTTGGTACTCTCTCTTTTTGCGGGGCTTCTTGAGATCGTGCCATACTTGGGACCGATTCTCTCCGCTGTTCCGGCAGTTATCATCGGTTTTCTTGTGTCGCCAACCATGGGGCTGTTCGTGATTATTTTGTATATTATCGTACAGCAGGTTGAGAACTATCTTCTGGTACCCCGCATCATAGGCCGGAGCATCGGTGCCAACCCACTGATAGTCTTGGTTGCTTTGCTCATCGGTTATAATGTTGCAGGTCTCATAGGCGTCCTCATCTCAGCTCCTATCGTTGCAGTTATCACAGTGATCGCGGAAGATTACAGTGGTCAGAAGAAACTGCTAGCTTCGGAGGATCGCGGCAAATCTTGACTTTCTGCACATAACAATTCACGCGCCTCTTGCCGGGGCGTTTATTTTATCCATATGACCGGGAAGCTCTATATTGTGGCAACGCCAATCGGGAATCTTGAGGACATTACCCTACGGGCTTTATCTGTACTCAAGTCAGTCGATCTGATCGCGTGCGAGGATACTCGTCATACGAAAATACTGTTGGACCGGCACAATATACACCGTCCGCTTATCTCGTATCACCAGCATTCAAGGTTGCAGAATCTTACCCGCATTTTGGAAGCATTGGCAGCAGGACAATCAGTCGCGCTCGTAACCGACGCAGGCACTCCCGGGATATCCGATCCGGGCAACATCCTGGTGCACGATGCAGTCGCAGCGGGGATCAAAGTCGAGCCTATACCGGGGCCGTCCGCACTCATTGCGCTTGCTTCAGTGGCTGGCATCGCTATGGATCGATTTCTTTTCCTCGGATTCTTGCCCCATAAGAAGGGCCGGCAGACCAGCATTCAACAGATGATGATATCGAAGGTGCCGGTCATTTTCTACGAGTCGACCCATAGAATACTCAAGACCCTCGAAGCACTCACTGGGGCACCTGGCCTTCTGGTAATCGGCCGGGAGTTGACCAAGAAATTTGAAGAAATAGTCCGAGGCAGACCGAGGGAAGTCTTAGAATATTTTCAGACTCACGAAACAGCCGGAGAATTCGTGGTTGTGTACTCTCCGTCCGATAATAATCAGGACGACATTCCGTTTGATTGACGTACAAGGGGTATCTGATAGAATTGCAGCAAGTTCGACTAGAAGGAGGGAGCATGAACACTGTTTTGGCACTTGAAAGACAAGAGCCGATCTCTACTGAGGCAGCAGCTTCAACGCCAGAGGAATGGCTTGCCCTGCGAGGTATCTTTCCCCTGACCGGATTGGAAGTAGTACGACTCAAGGAATCTCACGAGCGATCGATTCGCTCGGTGGCGGTCACAGTGAGCGAGAAATTGTTGTGGCATCTCCGCCCGGTCTTGGCGCCGATTTTTAGGAACCTTTATCTCGGGTACACGTACCTGGGGATACTGGTGCTATTGAGCGTGTATTCCTTCGTGGCCGTACCGCACGCGATATTCCAGCAGCTAGGAGCTCAAGGCCAAGTAGCTTCGGGAGATCTTTTCCGCGGCCTGATTGCTCTTGGCGTATGGGCTATCATGCTCAAGATTATGTGCAATGAGCACGCACCCATCTTGGGCAGCTGGAGAGTCCGACCGTACGATACCCTGAGAATGTACGTGCCGGGGGACATCGAATACGTTGCGCGATCTTTGCGCTTTGAATTCCCTGAGCGCCACTTGATGGTCGAGTATTGGGGAACCGACCCATTCCTTCTTCTCAAAGGGAAGGGAAAGAAGCGTATCTACCTTGCTCATTGGGACGACACCGAACATCAGATCGGAAGCTGCGATCCTCTTGCCTCTGTCTCCCGAACGTGAGTGCAAAAGCACCGCAATTTACCCTGGGCCTAACCCTTTAGGCCTTTTTTATTTTTTTTCTATTTAAGCTTTATTTTGCTATACTATACACGCCACAGCCTGGCATTTTTCATATCCTCTCATGTCCGACACATCTAAAAAATTCTACATTACCACCTCTATTCCCTACGTGAACGCTCGTCCGCACATCGGTTTCGCCATGGAGTTGATCCAAGCCGACGTTCTGGCGCGCTATCATCGGTTCATCGGCGATGACACATTTTTCCTGACGGGCACGAGCGAGCATGGCAGCAAGGTTCCGCGCGCGGCTGCGGCTGAAGGTAAAGAAACACTGGAATTTGTCAATGAAAAATCGCATCTTTTTCGCGAGCTGTGCAAGTCCCTTGATATTTCGAACTCTCATTTCATCCGGACTATCGAGCAGGGTCACCACCATACTGTGGAGAAGTTCTGGAAACGGGTTGAAAAAAACGGCGACATCTATAAAGCGAAATATGAGGGCTTGTATTGTATTGGATGCGAAAATTATTACACCGAATCGGAACTGGTAGATGGGCGCTGTCCCATCCATAAGACCAAGCCGGAATTTCTTTCTGAGGAGAATTATTTTTTCAAATTTTCTAAGTACCAAAAGCAGATAGAAGAGTATCTTAAGCAGAATCCTGCCTTTATAGTGCCCAAGACTCGTTACAATGAGGTGCTGCAATTTGTAAAAGGCGGTTTGCGGGACATAAGCATCTCACGATCGTCCAAAACATTGTCGTGGGGGGTGCGCGTTCCAGGGGACAGCGAGCAGATCGTTTACATATGGTTTGACGAATTATTAAACTATATCTCCGGCATCGGCTTCTCGGAAGAAGACGAGACCTTCAAGAAATACTGGCCAGCCGATATTCATCTGGTGGGCAAGGACATAGCGCGTTTCCATGCCACGTTGTGGCCGGGAATGCTTCTCTCAGCGGGATTGTCGCTCCCGAAGCAGATCTTCGTGCACGGTTTTATCTCAGTCGATGGGGAGAAGATCTCTAAGTCGCTCGGCAACGTAGTAGACCCTTTTCCTCTCATCAGCAAATACGGTGTTGATGCCCTGCGATATTTCCTTCTCCGTGCAGTGCCCAGTGACGGGGACGGGGACTTCAGTATTGCGAAGCTTGAGGCGAGGTATACTGGTGACCTGGTCAATAATCTAGGCAATCTCGTCAGCCGGCTGACGAATCTTATCGAAAAGCATTGCGACGGAATTATTCCCGAGCTCGTCGAATCGCCGAAGCGCGCAGAACACCTCGCGGAACACATTGCAAACTTCCGTTTCCATGAAGCGCTCGCGGAAATCTGGACCAATATCTCATGGACCAATCAATACATCGATCAAGTGAAGCTTTGGGAGCTGCCGGAGGGAAACAAGGAGCTATTCCGGGAGACTATTTCTTCCCTATCTGCTCTTCTCAAGCAGGTGGGTCGTGAGATTGCGCCTTTTTTGCCTTCGACTGCGGAGAAAATCGATCAGATTTTTCGGGCGGATCGTATCAAAAAGTCAGAACCCTTGTTCCCGAGATTGATAAAAGAAGAATAAGACATGCGCGATCCAAAATGTATTTTCTGCAATTTCACGGACAAGTCGGTAATAGTATTCGAGGATTCTGAATGCTTTGGACTCATTAGCAAAGCCCCTCTTAATAAGTACCACGTTATTTTAATACCACTCGAACATTTCACAGATACTCAAGATCTCCCAGATGATCTTCTTGGTCACTTGTATGCAACTGCAAAAAAACTAGGCAAGGCAGTCAGATCCGCCTCGGGAGCTCAGGGCATCACCACAATTCATGATGATGGAATTCAAAAGACGCAAGATCATTTTACGTTACATATTATCCCCCGGTTTTCTAACGAAAAAATCGGCGGGCTATTCGTGCGTGAAGAAAACGTAGGAATTACCATTCGGGCTCGATACGCACGCGAAATAAGAGACGCGCTTAAGGCTGTAAATTAAAGTTGGATAATGCCGAAATACTTCGATACCCATGCTCACGTAAATTTCAATGCGTTCAAAGACGATGCTGATCAAGTTTTGGAAGACTGCTTGAGTCAGGGCGCCTGGGTAGTCAACGTAGGGACCCAGAAGGATACCAGCGTACAAGCTGTGGAGATGGCCAAACGATTTAATGAGGGGATATACGCATCAGTTGGTCTTCATCCGATGCATCTTTTCAGCCAGCACGTCGATGAGGAAGAATCGTCGTTTCATACGCGCGAGGAAAAATTCGATTCGGACTTTTACACTTCCCTAGCAAACAGCCCCAAAGTCGTAGCAATCGGTGAGTGCGGGCTGGATTATTTCCGGCTGCCGTCGGGAGATGAACAAGCGATTAAGAGCAAACAGCGCGACGTTTTTGAGCAACATATTGCCCTGGCTGCGAAGTCTCGGAAAACACTTATGGTCCACTGCCGGGACGCATACGATGACCTGCATAAGATTTTGAAAAAAGAGAGGAGTAAGGTGGGTAAGGTGATCATCCATTCGTTCATCGGCGGATTGGAAGATGCGCGAAAATTCATAGAGCTTGACTGTTATCTGAGTTTCAACGGTATTGTCACTTATAAGCCCAGGAAAGAACTGAAGCCAGGCGGATCAAGCCCGCAGTTGTATGAAGTGGTTAGGGAAGCGCCTATGAGCCGCATCCTCCTTGAGACTGACTGCCCTTATCTCACACCCGAGCCCAAACGGGGGCAGAGGAATTCACCTTTGAATCTGAGTTTCATCGCACTGAAGATTGCGGAACTCAAAAAGATGCCAGCCGCGGACATCGCGCGTCAGACGACTGAAAACGCGCTCGCGGCATTGGAGCTTAAGACAGTGTGATGGTTTAGGGATTTAGTAAAGTCGAGCACCCCCTTCCATGCTACAATGAAATATATTCAGACCAATCTATGAAGCGGTATAATCACCGACAGGTAGAGAAAAAGTGGCAGAAGTTCTGGGCAGCAAAGAAATTCTTCTCTGCTCGCGATTTTGATGCGCGCAAGAAGCAGTATGTGCTTTTCGAATTTCCCTATCCCTCAGGAGCAGGCTTACACGTCGGACACCTTCGTCCGTATGTCGCAACAGACATTTTGGCGCGGTGGAAGAGAATGGAGGGTGCCAACGTGCTCTATCCGATAGGCTGGGACGCATTCGGACTTCCGACAGAAAACTATGCCATCAAGAACAAGATACACCCCAGGATCGCGACAGATAGAAATATCAAGACGTTTAGGAGGCAATTGAAAGCTACAGGTCTGTCTCTGGACTGGAACCGCGAAGTGGATACGACTGACCCTGAGTATTACAAATGGACGCAGTGGATTTTCCTCAAGCTTTTTGAGGCGGGACTCGCATACCGCGCTGAGATTCCTATCAATTGGTGTCCGTTTGAGAAGACCGGACTTGCCAATGAAGAAGTAGTCAATGGCAGGCATGAACGGTGCGGCACGCCGGTGGAGAAGAAACTGATGAAGCAGTGGGTAATAAAAATTACAAAGTATGCTGACCGATTGATCGAGGATCTAGAGCTTGTAGATTATCCGGAGAGGGTCAAGACGCAGCAGATCAATTGGATCGGAAAGAGCGAGGGCGCGGACATCGTGTTTCCTATCGTTGATACACAGATCAAGCGTTTCGTGCTCCTTCATGGCCGTCAAGGCTCACCGCAAGATATTTTTTTCCCTTGGCTTGCTCAGAAATTGCTCGATAGAGGATATAAAGTAGAGATTCCCGAACTACCCAACCCTGATAAGCCCAACGATCTTGAGCAGGCCGAGCATGTCCGTAAGCATTGCCGCCTTGATGCACAAACTGTAATCTTGGGGCATTCATTCGGGGGGGTTGTGGCGTTGAGACTTTTGGAGAGGGGGGCAAAAGCGCATAGCGTAGTCTTAGCTGCCACACCTATTTCCGGACGTTTCAACGATAATACGAAGCGGCCCACGGTAACTGAGGCAGTAAAGCGGGGATTTGATTTTGAGAAAGTCAGGAAGAGTGCTGACCGATTCATAGTTCTCATGGATGAAACGGACAGCATCATTCCCGCGTCCGACGGAGAAAAACTCGCACAGGCCCTGGGGGCTGAATATCGCTTCATTCCAGGCAAGAGCCCTCATTTCACAGGCAGCCAAGAGCCCGGGATCTATGAAGCAGTCCTGCCGTCACTTCGGGTTTTTACAACGCGTGCAGATACGATTTTCGGGGCGACCCATCTTGTTGTGGCCCCTGAGCATCCGATAGTAGGATGGTATCTGTCGCATCATCACGCCGTATCGGGAGTATGGAATATCAAGGAAGTGAGCGAGTATGTTGTGGTTGCCAAAAAAAAGACCGATATCACTCGCTTGGCTGAGGAAAAGGAGAAGACAGGTATTGAACTCAAAAGGTTCTCTGTCTCACATCCGCTTTCTGGACGAAAACTTCCGGTATGGGTAGCCGACTATGTCATGATGGGCTACGGCAGCGGGGCGATCATGGCCGTTCCCGCCCACGATGAGAGGGATTTTGCATTCGCGAAAAAATACAAAATTCCGTTTTTACCCGTCATCAAGCCGACTTCAGTAGATGCCCGAGACGACCGGCCGGAACCTTCCGCAGTCGGACGCGCCGATATTGACCTTGTGGCTTCGTGTTGGACGGGCGAAGGCATGCTGATCAACTCAGAGAAGTATAATGGTTTGCCTTCAGAGCGTGCGCGTCAAAACATTACCTGGGATTTAGAAAAGATCGGTCTGGGCAGCAAGTCGGTATCCTATAAATTGCGCGACTGGGTTTTCTCCCGCCAGCATTACTGGGGTGAGCCGATACCGATAATTCATTGTCCCGACTGCGGGGAAGTGCCGGTGCCGGAGAAGGATTTGCCAGTGCTACTGCCCAACGTCAAGCGGTATGAACCGACTGACACAGGCGAGTCGCCACTGGCCGCGATCGCTAAATTCGTTAACGTAAAATGTCCTCGGTGCCGAGGACCCGCGAAGCGCGAGACCGACACCATGCCCAACTGGGCAGGGTCAAACTGGTATTTCATCCGCTATGCAGACCCGAAGAATAAAAAGGATTTTGCATCTCGAAAAAAAATCGACTATTGGCTGCCGGTGGATCTATATATCGGGGGTATGGAACACACCACGCTGCATCTTCTCTATTCGAGGTTCATCTACAAGTTCCTGTATGACCAAGGCTTGCTTGCTGGGTCGGAGCCATACAGCAAACGCCGTTCCAACGGGGTAATTTTAGCGGAAGACGGGAGGAAGATGTCCAAGTCGTACGGCAACGTGGTCAATCCGGACGACATTATCGGCGAGTTCGGCGCAGACACCATGCGCATGTATGAGATGTTTCTCGCCCCATTCGACCAGATGGTTCCCTGGGATAGCCGTGGGGTAAAGGGTGTGCGAAGGTTTTTGGATCGGGTGTGGATTGATATTAATGTGATGATCAAGGAAAAGAAATGGAGACGAGCGCAGAAGACTTCCTCGAGACAAATGAGCCAAGCCATTCGGAAAATTACCAACGATCTTGGAGACTTGAAATTTAATACGGCCATAAGTTCCCTAATGATTGCTTTTAACGGAGAAGGGGGTAGGCCAGATTGGCGACCCAAGCTCAACACAGAGGAGAAATGGGAACCGGTTGGTGGTGCGGAGAGCTTCGATCTTGCGGCCACGGAAGCATTTCTCAAGTTACTATCACCTTTTGCCCCGCATATCACGGAAGAATTATGGGCGCTATTGGGGCATAAGGAATCCATTCAGCTTGAGAGATGGCCTGAATATAACGAGTCTCTATTGGCGAAGGATACTTTCAAAATCCCAATCCAGGTCAACGGAAAGGTTCGAGATGTGCTTGAGTTTGCTGCGACAGCGGAACAGCACGAGATTGAGACCCAGGCACTCAATTCTCCCAAAGTCGAAGCTCATTTGAAGGGAAAGACGATCGTTCGAACGATATTCGTGGCAGGAAAGATGATTAATTTTGTAGTACGGTAATGCAAGCAGTCATACTCGCAGCGGGCTTGGGCACACGAATGGGAGAACTAACCCGCGACCGACCGAAGCCCTTGCTCACAATCGAAAACAAGACACTTCTAGAACACAACCTGCTTAGTCTTCCTGATTCAGTCGACGAAGTAGTTTTGGTCGTCGGCTATCTAAGAGAACAAATCAAGGAATTGGTTGGCGATTCGTTCCAGGGAAAACGGGTGCGATATGTTGTGCAGGAAGAAATGAAAGGCACTGGGCATGCTCTAGCACTCTGCCGGGATGTTTTGAAGGGGCGCTTCTTAGTCTTGATGGGAGACGACTTGTATAGCAAGGAGGATTTGGAAAAGATGGCTCGCCATCCTTTGGCTGCATTAGTCTGGGAGCTTGCTGAGGAGAAGGTGAAGAACGGCACGCCAGGCTTAGTTAAAATTGATCAAAACGGCAAACTTGTAGACATCATAGAACGGCAGCCGGGTCGGCGAGGAGACCTGGTAAACTGCGCCGCATACGTCATTGATGAACGTTATTTCGCGCTGCCGTTAGTTGCCGCCGGGAATCAAACGGCGGAGTATGGCTTGCCGCAAACATTCTTACAGCTTGCGAAGCAGGGCGCTGTGATAGATATCGTGAGAGCAAGTTATTGGCACAAGGTTACGGAACCAAGGGATCTGGCGAGTAAATGAGTATGCAAGTATTAGCCACAAATAAAACCAGCATTCTTCACGCAGTTAAGACTCTGCAAAAAGGGGGGGCGGTAGTCTATCCCACCGATACTTCGTACGGGCTAGGGGTGGACGCAATGAATTTGTCAGCGGTAAAAAAGCTTTATAAGATCAAGAGGCGTGGATCCAAGAAACCTGTTCACGTAGTCGTCTCATCCCAAGCCCAGGCCCAAAAACTCGTGAGGATGAGCCCGCTATCAGTCAAGCTTTTTAAGAATTTGCTTCCGGGTCCACTTACCCTGGTGCTGCGTCTGAAGGCGAAAAATCGGTCATTGCGTACATTATCAGCCGGTACAGGATCACTGGGGATCAGAATGCCGAAGAACAACGTCGCACTTCGTCTTGTTCGGGCGCTGGGTCGCCCTATTACTGCTACTTCCGCTAATCCCTCTCGCGATTTATCGGGAGGCTACGATGCATATTCTGCCAAAGAGGTAATATTGCAATTTCGGAAAAAGAAGCATAAACCCGACTTAGTACTGGATGGGGGGCGATTGCGAAAAGTGCGTCCTTCCAGCGTCGTTGCCATTGTTGACGAGCGTGTTAAAATCATACGAGAAGGACCTATTAGCAAGCGAAGAATAGAAAACGCATTGCGATGAGCCACCTACAAGAAACTGATCCCAAAATATACGAGATCATCGAGAGAGAGAAGAAACGCCAGGCTGAGGGACTGGAGCTCATCGCTTCGGAGAATTATGTTTCGCCAGCGGTGCTTGAAGCAATGGGTTCTGTGCTGACGAACAAGTACTCAGAAGGGTACCCGGGCAAGCGGTATTATGGAGGCAACGACGTGATCGATGAAGCAGAGAGTCTCGCGATTGATCGTGCCATACAGCTTTTCGGAGCAGAGCACGTCAATGTTCAGCCGCTGTCCGGCAGCCCCGCTAATCTGGCCGTCTATATGGCGCTTCTTAATCCCGGAGACAAAGTACTTGGCTTATCGCTCGACCAGGGCGGCCACTTGTCGCATGGTCATCCTCTGAATTTTTCCGGCAAACTCTACACTATCATTCCATACCTTGTGCGGCGCGACAGCGAAGTCATAGATATGGACGAGGTCGAAGCAATCGCCCGCCGAGAGAAGCCTAAAATGATTCTCGCGGGATTTTCAGCATATAGCCGATCAATAGACTGGAAGCGATTTGGGGAGATAGCCGACATGGTGGGTGCTTTGACCTTTGCTGATATCGCTCACATTGCCGGGCTTATTGCCGGCAAGCAGCTAGAATCTCCCATCCCATATTTTGATGTAGTCTCTACCACCACGCACAAGACTCTCCGGGGTCCTCGTGGCGCGATTATCATGTGCAAAGACAAATTTGCTGCCGCAATAGACAAGGCCGTTTTCCCCGGTGTGCAAGGTGGGCCGCACGATCACATGACTGCGGCCAAGGCCGTGGCCTTTGGAGAGGCTCTCAAGCCACAGTTCGTAGATTATTCTGCACAAGTCATACGCAATGCCCAAGCCCTTTCTTCGGGCCTGCAGTCTCGAGGCTATCGGATCGTTTCGGGTGGAACCGACAATCACCTAATGTTAGTCGATGTTTTTGGCAGCAAGAACATCAGCGGGAAAGAAGCGGAGAAGGCTCTTGAACGAGTCGGTATTTCTATCAATAAAAATATGATCCCTTACGATCCACGCAAGCCACTCGACCCCTCCGGCATCCGGCTTGGAACTCCCGCGCTGACCACTCGGGGAGCGGGGGTGGAGGACATGGAGACCATCGCGAATTTTATTGATGAAGCGCTGGAGAATAGAGCCAGCGAAACCAATCTAAAAAAGATAGAAGGAAAAGTCAAAGATTTTTCGTTGAAGTTTCCTGTCCCGGGGATTGGATAGCCATGCAAATACATTTATCAGTCATACCTCCGCCCAGTATTCGCCGCATGGCAGCGGAACTGGCAAAAAAATACGTCTCGAAATACCCCCATTTTTTTGTAGTGGACAACGCAAGACTTTTCCCCCACATTACTTTGTTTTGGATGGATATCAACAAGTCACGCTATTATCAGTTAGAGAAAGTCTTGGCGGGGGTCTTGAGGAAGCAAGGAAAAATCCCCCTTTTTATAAATCGGCATTTTTATTCCAAGATTAATAAAGGGGGGTGGACGGGCTTGAAAATCAGAGAGTCGAGAAGATTAAGCTTTTTGCGGAGTGAGACGTTTCGCAGCCTAAAAGACTTTAGCGCAAAGAGTGCTAAACTCAAGAAGACTTTCAGCCCTCACATCACACTGACTAAATTCAAAAAACACAGCAATGCGAAATTAGCAACTAAATTTAGCAAAATACCGCCCCGCTACTTCACGGTAAATCTAGTAGCAATATGCATAGATGGTCCGTATCGGCAAGTAAAAAAAACGATAAAAATTTATAAACTATCATGAATATTTTTCAGGCTGTCATATTGGGATTGGTGCAGGGACTTACGGAATTTTTGCCGATTTCTTCATCGGGTCATCTCATTTTGGTGCCATACATATTACATTGGCCTGACCCGGGGCTTGGCTTTGACGTGGCTCTTCATTGGGGGACCCTAGTCGCGGTGATAGCTTATTTCTGGCGCGATTATCTGCGATATTTCAGCGCGTTCTTTTCAACGTTTATTCAAATCGGGCGAGGAATGAATCTGGATCAAAAGATGTCTTGGTATCTGGTTGCAGGAAGCGTACCAGCAGCCATTACAGGCGTGCTGTTAGAAAAACAAGCCGAGTCGGCGTTTCGCTCCCCCGTATTGATCGCTGCAACGATGGCTATATTTGGTCTTATTCTCTGGGTAGCTGACTCTTATGGGAGCAAGAAAGGGGGCGAACATGATTTGAGTTTTTCCAAAGCCCTATTTATAGGTTGTGCTCAGGCGCTGGCCCTCATCCCTGGGGTGTCGCGTTCCGGCAGCACCATGACCGCGGGATTGTTTGCGGGGCTCAATCGGGAGTCCGCGGCAAGATTTTCGTTTCTTTTGCTTGGCCCCATAAGCTTTGGCGCTGGCCTCGTGGCATTCAAAAACTTCACGGGCATCAGTACACCCTTGGTCGCGGGCTTCGCAGCAGCGGTTGTCTCTGGGCTATGGGCGATAAGTTTCTTATTAGATTATCTTTCCAGGAAAAGTTTTCGCGTTTTCGTCTGGTATCGACTACTCGCAAGCGCACTGGTACTGGCCTTGTTGATCTTGCGCTAGTACACGTCTTCTACGTTTGGGTAACGGTTGCGTTGTCGGGGCAGTTCGTTATACTACAATCAACGAACGCATGCCAAACGAAATCAACACACAAACACATATCACCCGAAGCGGTATTCACGGAGGTACTAGGCTAATGCCTATCGAGTTTTTGAATTGGTTTTATTTTAAGGCGCCCAGAGAGATCATCGCGATCTGGGGCAACTATTTGACTGCCAACCTTCACTACTTTTCGATACTTTTACTATTGCGTACCGCCTTCTCTCCGTGGCACAAGGATCTGGAAGGATATGGCCGGGGATTCGAGCTTGCTCGATACGCACGGGTCGCGATGATGAATGGCGTGTCTCGAGGTATCGGGTTTATCGTCCGCGTTTCGACAATCTTGTTTGGCCTGGCAGTGGAAACTCTGATTCTGTTCGCAGGGCTGCTCTTCCTGGTGTTTTGGCTGGCATTGCCGTTCGTGGTTGCGACGATCCTTTTTATATCGTTTCGCCTTATCGTTTGATGGAATGACTTACTTTGACATTCAGACAGCGAGTATCAGACGTG
>Ga0155012_103_pt2 | contig 18322 bp, 15 predicted proteins | sample RifCSPhighO2_01_FD_105980 | JGI IMG/M metagenome (GOLD analysis project Ga0155012, IMG submission 105980) | Candidatus Doudnabacteria bacterium RIFCSPHIGHO2_01_FULL_50_11 | reverse complement strand
TCGAATAGATTTTTTATTATCAGCAAAAATCGTTCTTTTATCTTGCGGGTATTTTTTTTCAATAGGGGTTTGGGTATTATCACAAAGATTCATTACCAACCTGTATGCTAGGTTGATGCTGGTAATAATTATGACGGGGGCGTCCTTGGTTTGGGCAACCCAGATTCTGACTCCGGATCTCATAGTAACAACTGTTCTGGTGTGGTATTTCTGGATATTGACAGATCCGCGCTTTCCCTCCAAGCGTCTGAGTATAATAGCTGGGTTGCTCGGCGGGATTGCTTTCCTCGCAAAATCTTACGCACTACCTTTTTTCCTGATCCATTTCTCGGTTACATGTATTCTCTTGCGGGGGCAGTACAAGGTTGCCCCGAATACAGACAAGGCTCGACTTCCGCGAAATATTATCGTCTGGCTTTACGGGCTGGTTGCCTTCTCGGCAGTCGTTTTGCCCTGGATTATGGTGCTATCCGTTAAATACCACCGCTTAGAGGCGGGTTCATCTGGCAGAATAAATCATGCACTTCTCCGTCCTGGATTGGCCCCCCTGCAGCATCCAATAGTTTCGGGACTCTGGGAGCCCCCAGAAAATACACTCACCGCCTGGGAAGACCCCACTATACTGCCTTATCCAGTCTGGCCCAGACTTAGCGTCACAGATAGGTTGCGCGAGTACGGATACATTATTGAGAACAACTCACAAGTAGCCCTGCAGCTAATCCAGTACGATCTGCTGCGATTTTCACAAATGGGAATAATACTATTATTGCTGACAGCGTTGTTCGCTCGTCTGCGGAAACTCTACTGGTGGCTGCTGCTGACAATCGTCATATACTCTATGGGGTATATATTAACCATGACGACGGCAGACCCTCGATACTTCTGGCCCGTATTGGTTCTGATCGCCATTTTCGTGTTTTCAGTCCCTGAAAACATTCCCCTTCGAAAAGAATATAAAGTCGCTCTGACACTTCTTTTTTTTGCATCGTTTTCATATCAGTCATTGCGAGACTTGAGGTATTTGTATTGGTTCACTGAGCCATCGACAGCTTACCAAGAAGCGGCGGACAAAATTCGAAGCGCATATCCTTTGAGTTCGAGAGTTGCAGCTGACAACTGGAAAGAAGGATTATACATAAGCTTCTTTCTCGGAAATACAACGCAATATCTTGGCGTTCCAAGCTCCAATACCAACGACGGCTTTTCGCACGAGCTAACTTCTAGTCGCATCGATATATTCTTAAGATTTTTTAAAACTGAAAGCGGAAAGGCACTTGATTCTGATACTGCGTGGCGTCAAACACTAAAAATCCGCCTCACCGGGGCGGATAGCTCAGCTCATGAGCTGGAGGTATTCGAACGAAATCGGCTCTAAGGACGGATCGCAACAGCAGCCATGGAAGAGAAAATCGCGAAAAGAACTAAATAGAGTGCTGCTTGGAAAAGATCCGAGGGCGTAAATAACCACTCTTCATTGTCAAGCTTGTTGACCAAAGCCAATATGAAAGCAACTAGCGATGCATAACCTGCGATCTGTGCTAGTAGCACATACAATTTGCGACGCATGGTATTGCTGTTGTCTTGGATAGATGTAGGTTGTTCCATATAAATCAAAAAGTCCCTTGAGTGTTTAAACGCTTGCGGGATAAATTATAAATAGCCAGACTGAGGCTGCTATAAGAAATATCGCTCCTATAGCAATGACCAGGTAATACGATGCTTTTTCCATCTTTCTTGGTTTTATTTTCTCAAATCTATCCTAAGGCAGGTTCAAGTCTGGGTCAAGGTGGATAAGTTTATTGGCGGCTTTATTTTGCAGGCTGAATATTTTCAGGCTTTGATGAGGGTACGATCGCGTCGCATGGTTCTTCCCGGTAACAATAATACGCTACGCTCGCAAGCCTCACGTCTATGTATCGTAATTGATTCTTCTTTTGATCGGGGATTTCAGCACGAAGAATCAAGCTTAGATTGCCAAGCTGTTGCGCTGGATTGGTTGTTAAATCAAACAACGCCGTCCAACCTGCCTGAGTCGCCACAGAGGCGTCTCCCGATCCAGGTCCCTCAACCCGCACCGATTCTACGAGCGTACCAATTTTACTGTCCCATTCTGTTTGCAAGAGCGAGATGAATTTGAGGATGGTGGCACTCGCTATACGCTGACCGCTTTCGACGGTAGAACCGGTCAAATCCTCGATCCGCAAATAAGTTCGCGTAGAGGTTGCATACCCGGGGGGAAGCTGGTCGGCTATGATACCGTCGTGCCCAAGCAAAAAAAACTTATCCTGTGATTGCCAGATCGCTACAGGCCGCCGTTCTTCGATGGTTAACTCTAGGGACCGAGGCCAAATCCTTACTACCTTTTGCAGACCGATGAGCTTGGGAAACTTATTCGCCAAGTAGGGCGCAAGCCTTGTTTGAGACATGAGTAACATGTGAGAGCGAGGAATAATGCCAAAAAGACGGTCTGAACGCAGGTCGCGAATTGCAGATTCGATGGCGTTGCTTGCAATTTGATTATTTCCGGACACCGAAACCGTGGTCACCAAAAAAAAATCAGAGAAGCTGATAAGATAGACCGTGGACGCGAGTAGTGTGAGAATCGCTGCTACCCCAAGAATCGTCCCATATCGAAACGGCGCCACTTTGAGCGTGGTTTTTGCAACAGGTGTAATCCGCGGCGCGCGGCGATATCCTCGTGCTTCCCGAATGCGATGCTGAAATTGCGTTTGTCGAAACCTCTGCGACGCGCTTGAACGGGGGTTAGAAAATTTTCTCAAAAAAGGGAAATCCATACTTACAATCGTCTTTTCATGCGTCTTAGACTCTCAACTGCCCATGCTCCCCAATATCGAAAGCGCAAAGGTAGATCATGTGCGTGGGTGTACTCCTCCGAAAACCCTCCGAACCCTCTTTTGAACAGAGAAAGCCCAGACCATGGGTGATCATGTTTTTCCGGTGGGACAACGCCCCAAAAATTATAAAATGTGCATCCTCTCAATCTAGCGTCGCGTATTATCGTCCATTGTAGCAGATGAGATGCGCCAAATGTCGCTTGATCTGGCAGTGAGGCGCCCTGGTGATAGAAGGCTTCTGTATCAGTGTACAATATCAGCGCGCCCGAAACCACGCGTCCTTGGTATTCAGCCGAATAAACCCTGGCCTTATCCGCGGAAGAAAAAATAGTGAATTCAGCTTGAAGATACTCTTCACTAAAGGGTACGAATTGCTGCCTGCGCGCCGTGTCAGAGTATAAGCGCTCAAACAACTCAAGGTCATGTATGTCAGAAGAACTTCTGACTATGACACCGGCTTTTTGCGCCTTCGCAATTGCCTGCCTGGTTGACTTACGCATGTCCGCAAGAAGTTTAGATTCATCTTGATCCAAAGACAATAACCAAACCATCTCCGCGTGCATATGCATGGGCGCGGGACGAAACCCAAGCTCTCTCAATTGGCGCTGGCGCAACTCGGATTTCTTCTCAAGCGGACTGAAACGCAGGAAATCCATGCGACGCAGGCGGGCTTCTTTCTTAATTGCGGCCACCAATTCACTGAGTAACGCGGGTTGATTCCAATCCAAAAGCGGTCCGTGTGGACAAAAAAAGAATTTTCCCCGACGAGAACCAATCTCGATCAATAGAGCCACCCCTACGAGCCGGTTGCCATCATAAATGCCAAGGCGTAATATTTTCTGTTTTAATATTTCCTGTACAGTCCCCCACTCCCACAAGTGTAGAAACGAATGAGGCTTGCGGGTTTTTATAAAATCGTCCCACAGCTTCCTGTCTTCAATCTCTCTCACCTGTATCATATGTGTGCAAGAAGCCACTTTACAATATCAGCTGCTTGACTTTCGGTAATGCCAATGTGAGTAGGTAGATTCAGAGAACCGCTTGTCATTAGTTCGGATTTAGGGCACAATGCGCGATCATAATTCACCCGGGGATACTCTACCCCTTCGGGGGCAATAGACTGCTGATACCAGTCCCCCAAAAAAATTTTATCTCTTGCTGCAGCCGCGAGAAGGGCTTTCGCTTTTGCGACCTGGATGGGATATCTAAGAAACGCCGGGTCGGCCCCTTGTAAAATAGGCTTTATTAACTTATCAGAAAAGAGGCTTTTGTCATAGTAACGTGTGATCCGCTCCCGATGGCCCCGAAACGATTCCAATTTACGCAATTGGTTGATCGCAAGGACTGCGAGGGCGTTAGATATCCTGTATTGGAAGAAACTCGGTGGAATGCCCCTCTTCTCTTGCGGTTCTACCGGTCGCGACAAAAGCTTAAATTTGCGTGTCAGGCTCAACAGGATCCGCCCTACTATCAAATCATAAGTAGCACGAATGACCCAAGTTAAAAGCGGATGCATGAGCTGCTGGAACACCCATGCTCGGGGAGGCGGCACCAACTTACCTTGCTCTATCCGAAGCTTGTCTGCATACGTTTGCGAGCACGTGATAGCAGCGCCCCCGAACACTGAGGAAAGAACCTTGTCCCTCCCAAAGCTGAAAACTCCTATATCACCCAGCATCCCCGCTTGCAGACCTTTCACTCTCGATCCTAGGGCATGAGCGCAATCCTCGATTATAACAAGTCCGTGGCTGCGCCCGATCTTGATGAGTTCAAGCACGCGCTCTCTTGAGCTAAATGTGTGTTGGACTATCAGGATTCTTGCGCGGCTAGTGATCTTTGCCTGCAAATCTTTTGCAGACATCAAGTAGTCATCCTCTATATCAACATATTTCGGGATCGCCTGGACCCACAATACCGCATCGGGAACGGCAACGCATGTGTAAGCCTGCAGCAAAACTTCGTCTCCGGGTTGCACACCTGCGGCGCGTAACGCCGCTGACATAGCGCTGCGACCGCTTGCAAATACTGCCGCGCAAGTGGCACCCGTTAGTTTTCGGATTTCAGACTCAAGACTACTTCCTGCTTCTCCGTTGACCCAGTCCCCGAAAGACACCCCTAAACGAGCTGCAAGTCTCACATCGTCAGACTGTAAATTTGGCGATAGAGCAGTAAAGATAGCCTTCATGGGTAAGTGGGTGTCTTAAAAAACACTGAAATTTCAAGATCATCAATCGGGCCATTGATGACCATCGGGTTTTGTAAGATTGGGATCCGATCGGCTAGTCCTGACACAGGAATAGCGCAGCCGTAACCAGTAATAATCCGGTCAGCACCCACCTGTCCAAATCCTAAAAAGCGAGCAGACTTTCCGGCACGCTGTAAGTGCTCAACCGAGGGATCCAGACCTACCCATTGCCCATCAGGCAATCGAACTTCAAGCCACGCATGCATCGCGTTATCATGCTTTCCTGTAGCCCAGAATCCGGAAACAATTCTCACCGGGTACCCCAGAGACTGCAGCAAGGCAGCTTCGAGCGTGTCAAAACCACCGCAATCCACCAAGGGTAGCGTCAGAGCGTCACCTGCTGAATATAAGCCAGCAATGGGGAGACCGTAGCGCAACTTGCGCACGACGTATTCGTTAACCCGCCGCAACATATTCGTGGCGGAATGGTCCTGGCCCACGATCTGCTTTGCGAGTGATCGAATCTGTACATCGTTTGACGTGATATAGGCGTTTGCCACAAGATATAGATCGTTTTTTTGCCCCAGCTGCGCAGTTCTACTGTTAGCTGAATCAGAAAAATGTGCCTTCCGCGGAAAAACCCGAACCAGAGCTTGTTGCAAAATGGATGTTTCTTGACCCGGCGCCAAATCAAGTTTTACGAGTGCATATTCATTGCCGTATACAAGGTCTGACTTAACTTCACATGCGGTATTGAAGCGCGGTCTTTCTAACATCTCCTGTGTGGGTCCGGCCTGCGGCATGGGGAAAAGCAAGACCGCTCTTGCAAAACGCGCGCCTTTGTTCCTTACCACTGCTTGAAATTCGATACGCCAAATTCGAGGACGGAAAAAACTCCGGCGATAGAGCATGCGCCGGATCGGATGCATTACCTTCCCAATTGCCCATCGCAGATCTTTCATATTTTATGGTCTCGCGGTTTTGAGACTAATCGTCCCGCCAAACCACGATTTCGCGATTTTCTTGTACCGTGGCATGCGCTTAGTTATGAAAAACTCTTTTCTGCCTTTTCGGGAAAGCTGGGCTTCAAGCTCCGGATGGCGGCGAATGTACTCAGCCAATTTTTTCGGGATAATCTCTTCCTGCGAAAGGACTGTTGTCCCTGAAGCGATCTGTCGCTTCAGGCTTTTCACTATAACCGGGAAATGAGTGCAAGCCAATACGACTGTCTTAGTTTTAAAATCGCGAAATTTCCGCGCGTAGTTTCTTATCAACTGATTCATCGCGGGGCGGTTGTTGCTTTCGATAATCGGCACTAACTCGGAAGCGGCGATTTGGATAATCGAGTCTTTTAAAGACAGCTTTCTCAGTTCTCGAGGATATGCTTTGGAACGAACGGTGGCGTTAGTTGCTAAAATCCCAATCACTCCTTTTTTTTGTTGACTTACCACCGCTTCAAGAGTTGGTACGACCACGCCAAGAATCCGTCTGTCAGGATAATTTTTTGGGAGATATTGCTGCTGCAAATGCTTCAGCGCCGTGGCCGAAGCGGTATTACACGCTATTATTACCAAAGCGCAATTTTGGCGGAACAGAAAGCCAACACTCTCCTGAGTATATTTAGTAATCGCACTTGGCGATTTTTCGCCATAAGGCATGTGGAGCGTATCTCCGAAATATACGTAATCGTATTGCGGTAACATTCTGATCAACGCTCGAAGTATAACCAGACCACCCAGACCAGAATCAAATACTCCAATTTTCATCTTCCCCATCATCCTTTTCTAGGAAGATCCGATAACTCGCTTGCCCATATACTTCTGCAAAACCTCTGGTACTTCTACGCTGCCGTCGCCTTGCTGATATTGCTCAATAATCGCGACGGGGAAACGCGATAGCGCGATTGCAGTTCCGTTGAGAGTATGTACGAATTCTGTACTTCCATCCGGCTTTCGATACTGGATATTCAGTCGGCGCGCCTGATAGTCAGTGCAGTTCGACGCGCTGGTAATCTCGCCCCACCCTCCTCTCCTGCCACCCTCCTCTTTCATTGTCATCCAGGCTTCCAGGTCATATTTTCGATATGCTGGAGCACCAAGATCAGCTGCGGCAATGTCAATGACACGGTAAACTAGATGCAAACCATCGCAAATTTCTCTTTCGATTCGCAGCAATTCAGCATGCATTTGCTCTGATTCTTCGGGTCGACAAAATATAAACATTTCTAATTTGGTAAATTCGTGCACACGAAACAGTCCCTTGCTTACCTTGCCATACGCCCCCCCCTCGGTCCTGAAGCATTGGGAGATGGCTAGATATTTCTTGGGCCCGCGTGACAGATCCAGAATTTCCCCGGCGTGGTAACCGCCCATCGTAATTTCTGCGGTTCCGATCAAGCTCAGCTCTGTATTTTCGATAGAATAAACTTGTGTTTCAGGACCTCTCGGGGTAAACCCGATGCCTGCGAGAATTTCATTTCTTGCAACATCCGGCGTCTGTACCAATTCGTACCCATATTGACTCACCAAGTCTATACCGTAGCGGATGAGGGCCAAGTTGAGGAGCACGCCATCATTTTTCAAAAAATAAAATTTCGAGGCCGCGACCTTAGATCCACGTTCAAGATCAAGTATTCCAAGCCCCGTCATTATCGTCTCATGATCTTGAGGCTGGAAATCAAATGATGGCACCGAACCATGCTGTGCTACTATTTTAAAATCGCCTTCTCCTCCTTCGGGAGCCTTGGGATCAGTAAGGTTCGGCACCTGCAATAGAAGTTCTTTATAGCCCGGCTCTAGAGTTGACAATTCCAATTCGAGTCTTTTGATCTGCTCTCCGAGACCACGCAGTCTCATAATCTGCTCATCAGATGGTTTGCTTTTCGAGCTTCGCTTCCGGTCGGCACGAACAGTCTCAATCTGGTGAATAATTTGCCTGCGGGTAGTGTCAAGCGACAATAATCGGTCAACATCAAGTACCACCCGCCGTTTCCGGCAACTCTCCCTGATCAGATCAGCGTGCTCCCGTATGAAATGTATATCAAGCATGCTCTCTATTTAAATGCGGAATTAATTGTTTAATCGCTGCGGCTCGGTACCCTATTTCCTCTTCCTCTTGATCTGTTAGATCATAAAACCATCTTTTTTGCGAGGGTAAGTATAGTAGCGAACGATAGGGGAAGTGTTTCATTCTTTTCTCGTACGACTTTTCCGGCACTATTCCAACAATTTCGCCTGCAGCGAGATGAATCTTGTCTGGATTCAAGGCCAAGGCTAACACTACTTTCATCCTGGCCTTTCGCGCATCTCCTTTCAATCCACGCATCTTAAGAAGGATTTCTTCGACGACTTGGTCATCAGACATTTCTTCGCCTGTAAACCGATGAGCCAGTGTGCCGGGAAAATTTTTCAAAACTGGTATTTCAAACCCTGCATCATCGGCGAGTGTAGTAATATTTGATTGTTCACAATAGTATTTCGCTTTCAATCGGGCGTTTTCTTCGATACTACTACCCGTCTCTTCCGGATCTTTAATGCGCAAATCTGACGCTGTGACGATTTTGAGGCCTAAGTCTTTCAAGAATCGCTGATAGTATTCAATCTTTTTCGGATTTGTAGTTCCCAAAAGCAGGGTGGTTGTTGGCATGCTATCATTCTTCCTTCATCGGGGGGAAAATCACCGCTTCTCGAACTGACTTGCCCATCAATACAGCGAATAAGCGTTCGGATAGTCCGAAACCTACGGATGGGGGCATGCCGTACTCTAGCGCTTCGACAAAATCCTCATCCAGTATTTGCGCTTCTTTATCTCCCCTTTTCCGCAAATCCATCTGTTCCTCAAAACGGGCTTTTTGGTCAAGAGGATCGTTTAATTCGGAAAAACCCTTGCCGAGCTCTGTACCAGCCGCAATTACTTGAAGTCGAAGTACTCGTCTGTTATCTGATGGATCTCGCTTGGCTAGTGGCTCCATTTCCACAGGAGTGCGGATCATAAATTGAGGCTTTATCAAGTTGGGCCGGATAAGCTTACTGTAAATTATATCCCAGCGTCTGCCTGGATTGATCACTCCCTTCAAGTCTTTGTCTATGCCAAACTTTTTGGTCGCCTCTTCAATTTTTTCCCTGGGGTCACCCGGCTGCACCCCTGTGTACTTAATCATTAAATCGTAAAAATCATTGACTTCCCACTCCCCACCCCAGTCTAACTCCGCGCCTTGGTACGTGGTTTTTAGTGTCCCAAAAGTCTCCTTGATTACGTGCTGATACATTTCTTGGACAAATTTCCTCAAATTATCAAAATTTTCATAAGCCCAATAAAATTCCATCTGAGTGTAATCTTGCAGATGTTCGGTATCGATTCCTTCATTTCGAAATATTCGTCCTATTTCAAAAATCTTTTCGAAACCTCCAACGAGCAATCGCTTGAGAGGCAGCTCAAGAGAGATCCTAAGGAAAAAATCACGATCTAGAGCATTATGGTGTGTGATAAAAGGCCTAGCTTCGGCTCCTCCTGGAATTGACTCGAGCACGGGTGTTTCTACTTCCAAAAAACCCTTTTTTTGAAGAAAATTTCGCATCGACTGCCAGAACAAGGATTTCTTCCTGATGAGCTTTCGTACTTCTGGATTCGCGAGCATATCTAGATAACGCTTGCGTAAACGCATTTCGGTATCTTTTAGCCCGTGGTATTTCTCAGGCAATGCGCGTAACGATTTCGTTAGAAGAACGACATCCTTCACAAGAATTGTCCGCTCACCTTTTTTTGTTATAAAAGTCGGTCCCTCAATCTGAAGGAGATCTCCGACATCAAAAAGACTAAATATCTTAGCCTGTTTTGCTGTGACCTCATCAGCCTTAACGACAAACTGAATAATACCCGACTCATCTTCCAGATTTCCAAACGTGAGCTTGCCATGCCCCCGAAGAGCTCGGAGCCGGCCAGTGAGGATAACCTTTCCACCTTTTTTAGTTAAGGTATCAAAGATCCTCAGAACTTGAGCTATGGTGTGCGTTCTCCCAGAAGCGGCGGGATAAGGCTCTACGCCTTCAGCCTTGAGAAGCTCAAGCTTTTTTATTCTATCCCTATACAGCTCATTCTCTTTCTCGGTCATATACAAAAAACTGCCAGAATCTTAGATTATTCTAGCAGCAGTATACCATAAATTATTGGGAACCCCAAAATTATGTGATGGTGATGACCTGATATTTTTTGTCCCCTGAAGGTGTCGGTATATGCACCGTATCTCCGACTTTTGATCCTATAAGCGCCCTACCCACCAGCGACTCGTTAGAAATCCGGCCAGCCGTCGGATTCGCTTCCCCTGATCCTACAATAGTGTATTTCTTTTCCTGCCCGTCTATCAGCACAGATACCGTGCAACCTACGGTGACCACATTTTTCTTTTGTGATGTAGTGGAAATCAATTCGGCATTCTTGATCATCTCTTCAAGCTGCGCGATCCGGGCCTCGATCATCGCCTGTTCTTCCTTAGCTTGCGCGTAATCGGCATTCTCCGAAAGATCACCATGAGCGACGGCTTCCTGAATCCTCTCGATGACTTCTGGACGCTTGACTTTTTCCAATTCTTCGAGTTCCTTCTTAAATTTCTCCAGCCCCTCTTGCGTGAGTAAGTGCTTCTGAGACATTTTTGTTGTGGATTAGTATCCTACTAAAAATAGGCTGCAAGCATTGTAGCTTCGGAAGACCAGCTTGTCAAAAGGATTGTGAGACAGTTACCCGTGATCAGGTATGCATACGCAGACAGGCATCAACTGCGTTGCGAAAAAGCATCGCAACGGTCAAAGGACCTACCCCCCCAGGAGTTGGGGTAAGGGCGCTCGCTCGCTTGGCTGCACTCTTAAAATCCACATCGCCCAGAAGACGGACCTTGCCCTCGATACTCCGCAGTGTGGTCCCCGCGTCAATAACTACGGCACCCGACTTCAGCATGGACCCTTTGATAACCCCAGCGCTTCCAACGCCCGTGATCACTATGTCAGCGCTTTTTGTGAGCGTTGCGAGACTTCGCGTCGCTGCGGTGGCAACTGATACGGCAATGCCCCTGTGGATTAATATTTTTGAGAGGGGTTTCCCGACCAAATCGCCCGCCCCCACTATACAAACGTGCCGACCTGCAAGCCTGATTTTATAGTATGCCAATAACTCTAAAATCGCCGCGGGGGTCGGTGGCACGAAAGCTGGCGTGCCAGCCGAAAGTTTAGCCTGATTTGCGCTAGTGAGCCCATCTATATCCAAACTCGGCAATACGCAATCAAGCACTTGCTGACGATGAAAATGCACTGGCAAGGGCAACTGAATAACTATGCCGCATGATCCGGAGACTCGGTTGAGTTCTACAATCTCTTTGCACAGCGTATGCTCGGAGACATCTTCCTGAAAATGTCGAAAATCAAACTTGAAACCCAGCTCTTCGGCCTTACGTTTTTTGACCCCTATGTAAGACAAGCTCGCTGGGTCATCGCCGACTAGAATGACGGATAGGCTGGGCCTGACTCCGAGTGTAAAAAGTTTCGACAAATCCAGTTTGATCGCCTGATAGACTTTTTCCGCTGCTGGTCCGCCTCGTAATAATCTCATAAGATTATTTCATGCGGTTCTTACTGTACCAGTCATAAACTTCCCGCGCAACCGGCACCGCCGCGGCATTACCTTCGCCTCCCGACTCAATGAGAATGGTCAGAGCAATGCTCGGATTTTCGTACGGCGCAAACGAGGTAAACCATGCATGAGTCTTTCTTGGATCAGAACCATCAAACTGAGAGGTTCCTGTCTTGCCGGCGACTTCAATCGCGAGTGTGCTTAATAAACGAGCGGTTCCGTCAGTAACTGCTCGACGCATTCCTTGTCGAGCGATTTGTAAATATTCAGAATTGATGAAATCCTTGTTGAGTACTTGGGGAACATACTTGTAAAGCACTTCCCCTTTCTCATTTTGAACCTGTTCTACGAGATGCGGCCGCCAAACAGTCCCGCCGTTGCCTAAAGCCGCGGTTGCTAACGCTAGCTGCAATGGAGTAACAGAAACAAATCCCTGCCCTATCGACATATTGTAAGTGTCACCCAAAAACCACTGGGCGTCTACCACCGAGCCAGCAAATCTCTGTGCCTTCCAGTCTGGGCTGGGGATCAATCCTGCTTTTTCTGTAGGCAAATCTATACCGGTGATCTGTCCCAAAAAGAATTTCTTCAAGTATGACGCGAGGGTCTGGGGGCCAAGCCCCGCTATCCCAAGATTCTTTTGACCCCCTCCGACCGTATAAAAATATATATCAGAAGATTCTGCTATCGCGTCGTAAACGTCCACGGACCCTAAGCCTTCAGGTTTCCAACCATGAAACGTGTAGATAATATTTGGGTTAAATTGATTGGGAACTTCAATTTTACCGCCATCATAAATCTTGGTTTTTTCACTGATTGTCCCCTCCTGCAATGCCGCCGAAGCTATCAGTGGCTTGACGGTCGACCCCGGCGGGTAAGTTCCACTTGTGGGTCGGTTAAATAAAGGAAAATCGGGATTATCGAGGAGTTCCTGATATTCTTGAGAAGAGATGCCGCGCGCAAAAAGATTATTATCGAAACTCGGTAAAGAAACCAATGCGAGTACGCCACCGGTCTTGGGATCAATTGCCACCGCTGCTGCGCGTTTCGCACGTGTCTGAGAAAGTTGTTTCTGCAACGACACATAGAGCACGCGCTGCAGATCAGAATCGAGAAACAAGTCCAACTGCGCGCCGGCTGCCGCAGGCTTCTCCTGAAAGCTATTTTTCACAGATCCTGAAGCGTCAACTTCTACTACACGCTGACCGAATTCCCCTCGTAAATACTTTTCATATTCCAATTCCAGACCCTGTTTGCCGACCACGTCATTGTAGATGTATCCTCCGGCGGCCAACTCACCATACTCCTCGCTGGTCAGCTTCCCTGTGTAACCTAGTATAGGAGCGAATATCGGCCCATCTATGTACTCCCGAATTGGATTGTTTTGGAGCGAAAAGCCCGGAAATTCCGACTGACGTGTAATAAAAACAATTGCCGAGTCAGGGGCAACATTCTGGGCAAGCGTGATTGGCAGAAATGAAGTTCGGTTCAATCCGCTCAGTATCCGGTCGAGTCCGGTCTGATCCAGAGAAAAAAGCGAGCTTAAAGCCAAGACCTCTCGCCCAAGCGCGTTTGCGTCGCTGGGCAAGTCGAGCGGGGTTACGACAAGCTCGAAGCTTGGCTTGTTCGTTGCAATGATCTTCTGATGAGAATCGATTATCTGTCCTCGAGGTGCCAGAACATACTGAGTTCGCAAGCGACTCCCTTCCGCTGCCAATAAATATTTCTGGTGGTCGAATAACTGTAGGCGAATAAGCTGTAAAATTATTACAGCTATTGCGGCAGCTATCACGATAAGAAATACGCGTCTCGGAAATACCGCCCGCTCCTCTGAGAGAGGATCGTTGCTGAACCGCGGGTCAACGCTACTCTGATCAAAATCAAGTGAGTGAACCTGCGATGCTCGCAGCGTGTCCGTTTGGCCGATTGGTAAAAGAAATGGATCTCTACTCATGATTTATGGGGTAAGAAACGTCCATACGCTACTCGAACTCCAAACATGGCGATTGTTGTAAAGACTGCCAGTGGTATCAGTGTAGAATTCATATACCAAGAAATTATCGGCTGCGGCAGAGCCTGCAACGCGCTAATTGCGGCAGCTGTCGCCCAGCTAACAATACGCACAACGATAGAGGCTATAGCAGCGACAACTAGAGGGTGAAACGATCCTATATCACGGGGCAGGACCGACCGGAATAACAGCTCAAGGGAACCGATCACGATGAGCAGGCTGGCTGCCTGTTGGCCGAATGGCGCCCCAGAATACAAATCTAGGAATAACCCGCTCAAAAAAGCAGAGCTTATGGCCCACCCGCTCCAACCTTTATAGGAAAGCCATAGAGACTGGCACAATATCAGGCTCGGTGCCCAACCTTGGGGGAAGACGACAGGCAATATTGAGAGTTGTATCAGGAGCAAAAAAATGCTGCTGATTAAAATTCGGAAGCGGATCATATCAATACCCCGTAACTATTCCTACAAATTGAAGATTTTTCAGATCCGATGCCGGCACGACTGATGCGCGCAAGAACAGATCAGAGCTGCTGGACTGTATTTCGTCTACGAACCCAATCAAAATACCGGCGGGGACCACTCCGGATAAACCAGAACTGACGATGCGATCCCCTTTCTCGAATTGCACTTTATTGGAGACCAGTTGAAGTGAGAGTCCGAGGGAATGTGACCCCGCAATAATGCCGAGTGCGTTGCTCCCTTGAATGCGCGCATCGATCTTGATCAGACCGTCAGTAATCAAGAGGAATCGGGCTGACCGGTCAAACACTTCAGAAACTATGCCTACCAAATTTCCGAGGGTGTCAACCACGGCATCACCTGAAGAAATTCCGTCACGCCGGCCTCTATCAATGACTACGCTTCCCGATATACCTGTTGGGTCCCTGCTGACTATTTCAGCTGCTATTAGAGAAGAGGCTTGCCCATGCTTTAAATTAAGAAGGAGCCTCAACCGCTCGTTTTCCGAACGTTCCTGGGATAATTTCGCATTTTCGACCTGAAGCTTTTTCAAAGTAGCTAACACTTCATCACGTTCGAGCAATTGAGAGCGTAGTGTAAGCAGAGTCACTACGGAAGATTTGACTCGATGGGTACCCGAAGACACGCCCCTTACGACTGGCTGGGTCAGCCATAATACCCCGCTGCGCACAAAATCAAAATAACCAAAGTTAACTAAGATAATAAACAGTCCGACTAGGACTGCGGTGAGAACTATTTGCACCCAGCGATTGGAAAACATGAACTGACTCTGTCCGTACAGCGTAACGCTTGCAAGCGAGCTATTGTATCAGCGCCGCCTAGGCACGGGGCTTTATGACTTATTATAGTTTACCTCGGGATTTTCTCGACTTCTGTTGGAATCAAGACATCCTTCAGCGTTTCAAGCTCCTCAAGTACTACGCCCGCCCCTCTGACGACCGCAGTAAGCGGATCGTCGGTTAAATGTACGGGCATAAGCGTTTCGCGAGAACGGAGTGTGTCAAATCCGCGCAATAACGAACCTCCGCCTGCCAAGGTAATGCCCCGGCTCATGATGTCAGCGACTAATTCCGGCGGAGTCTCCTCGACCGCCTCCTTGATCGCATTTACTATGATTTTCACAGACCGCGATAGCGCCTCGCGAATCTGATCTGAACTTACAATCACCTCTTTCGGAAGACCAGTTACCATATCGCGTCCTCGCATGGCGACTTCTAGAGGTTCTTCGATCCGATACGCTGAGCCGATCTTAATCTTGACGTCCTCTGCGGTACGCTCACCTAACAAAAGGTTGAATTCTTCTCTGGCATACTGGATTATACTGTCGTTCATTTCGTCGCCGGCCACGCGGATAGAACGGGAAATAACAATTCCACCAAGGCTGATGACAGCTATCTCGGTAGTACCACCGCCGATGTCGACTATCATGCTACCAGAAGCATCCTGAACAGGGAGCCGTGATCCGATTGCCGCCGCCATCGGCTCTTCTATCAGATACGCGGCGCGGGCTCCGGCGTTGTGAGCGGCATCAACAACCGCCCTGCGTTCCACGTCCGTTCCCCCGGAGGGAATTCCAACTACCACTTGCGGGCGCGAAAAATACCCGGGAGTGCCCTGATAAACTTTGTTTATGAAGTATTTGAGCATCTGCTCGGTTATCTCGAAGTCGGAAATCACCCCATCTACGAGAGGCCGAATAGCCACGATATGAGCAGGCGTTCTGCCCACCATACTCCGCGCTTCACTCCCGATCGCCAAAATTTGCTTGGTTTTGGTATTAAGCGCGACTACCGACGGCTCGTTTATGACGATGCCCTTACCAGAAACGTATACCAAAGTATTGGCAGTGCCTAAATCAATGCCAATATCGCGGGAAAATCTATTGAATATTCGATCATATGCTGTCATCGGATCAGCTTTGATACTGTTTCTAAATCCGCTGGGACGAGCTCAATCTTGCCAGTCTTTCGATTTTTTACTTCTAATTTCCCTGCCTTCCGAGTCTTCGGAGACACCAGAAGTCGCCAAGGAATACCGATAAGGTCGCTATCTGTGAATTTGCTTCCCGCAGAGAGGTCCCGGTCATCGTATAATACTTCTATCCCCCGCCGCTGTAAAGACGAATAAAGACCCTCTGCTTCCGAGTGCACACCGGGAGAGGTGGGCTCGAGGGAGACTAAGTGTACTGAAAAAGGCGCCAGGGACTGGGGCCAAATAATTCCATTGCTATCGTGAGAAACCTCCACAACTGTTCCCATAACCCGCCCAAGCCCAATACCATATGCGCCTGACTGAACAAATTTCCTCTGCCCTTTCTCGTCTGTAAACTGCAAATTGAACGGCTCGGAATATTTCGTACCATAACGGAAGATATTACCCACTTCGATGGACTTCTTCTCATATACAACGCCTCCGCACTTCGGGCAGGGGTTCCCCTTTTTCAATTTAGAAATTTCTTTATTTTCCGCGTAATCGCATTTTTCGCAGACGAAAATTGTGTCTTCTCCCACCGGGCACACGACCTGGAATTCGTGGGTATAATTCGACGTAAAATCTCCCCCTGCTGCCAGTGTGTATAGGGCTTCCAGGTCGCACCGTTTGAATATTTTGAAATACGCATCCCTAACAATCTCATAATATCTATTCAAGTCTTCTTCGTCCCGGTGAAAACTGTAGAGGTCTTTCATCATAAATTCCCGACCCCGAAGCAGACCGGATTTCGCGCGGGCCTCATTTCTGAACTTAGTCTGGATTTGATAGGTCGCAAAAGGTAGATCGCGATAGGAACTCACATAGCGAGCTGCAATCTCGCTCATAATCTCTTCGTGTGTCCAACTTATATTGAACTGGGGCTCTTTTTGGTCGCCGCTATTCACTTTGAAAACAACGTCAACATCCCACCTGCCCGTAGCCTTCAAGTAGTGCTTATCATGTAAAGCCGGCATAAACATCTCCTGGCCCCCGATCCCGTCCATCTCTTCCCTAATAATGTGCGCAATTTTTTGTACTACCCGCCATCCGAGAGGCAAATAAGAATAAATGCCCGCGCTGTTTTTGTAGACAAACCCTCCCTGCTCCAAGAGTGTAGCGTTTATAGAAACGTCGTCTGAAGGAGTATTCTTGCTCGTCTTAAGGAAATATTGCGATTGTCTCATATAAATCCCTAAAAAACTGACAGTATGCGGTGCCACAGCGAGGTGAGTTGGCCCGAAAAATTGCTCACGTCGCGAATCGATACCCACACCAATAAACTAATCAAGAGGAAAAAACCGATAGTATTGGTATAGTTTTCAAGTTTCAGATTTAATTTTTTCCCCCTTACCTTTTCCATAACCAGGAAAAAAATCCTTCCGCCGTCAAGCGCGGGAAAAGGAAGCACATTTATGATTGCCAAATTCACGGACAACAGCGCGGTGAATTGGAGCACGTATACGAATCCAAGTTTAGCTGCATCACGTGTGAGAACAGCGATACCGATAGGACCCGTGAGCGATCCGGCCTCGCTGTGGCCGGAAAAAAATCCCGCGATAAGATAAATGAAAGCTATAACTATCTGAATTCCAAGAGATACTGTTGCGCCAACCCCTCGGTAAACTGCCTCGTACCAAGGGTAAGACACCCGTGCGACCAACCCCAGAGTGATTCCTAGTGGCCCTTGTCCAACCGGGGGCTGGGATCTGGGAATACTTCTTATATCGATAATTTCGTTACCTCTCTTAATCTCGTAGATTAGCTGCTGGCCGGCTTTCTGGCTCGTAATATCCAGGGCTGTCTGCAATGCCGTAACGCGTTCCCCACTGATTGCGAGAATAGCGTCCCCGGGTCGCATACCGGCTGCAGCGGCAGGGCCGTCGGGCTCCACCAAGAGTATAGTGACCGCGGGCTCGCTCAGTCGTGCATTCCCAGGCAGGGTCTCACCTTGGCTGATGACGGTAGGTATACCCAATGTAAGCGCTAGTGAGAATAATACCCAGGCTAGAACGACGTTCATAGTAACGCCCGCTAAAAGGACGAAAAATCTTTTCAATGCCGATTGAGAAGCGAAAGAATCAGCTTCTGCACTCTCGCCGTTTTCTCCCAGAATTTTTACAAACCCTCCGAATGGTATGAGGTTAATAGAATAGACTGTGTCGCCTCGCTTAAAGCTTGCGATCCTGGGCGGAAAGCCGAA
>Ga0155012_136_pt1 | contig 18595 bp, 15 predicted proteins | sample RifCSPhighO2_01_FD_105980 | JGI IMG/M metagenome (GOLD analysis project Ga0155012, IMG submission 105980) | Candidatus Doudnabacteria bacterium RIFCSPHIGHO2_01_FULL_50_11 | reverse complement strand
TGAACCAGGCATTGTCCGCCTATCGGATTTTCCACTTGGCAATACGTAATATAGCCGCTCCCTACCCGCCCGTCATTCAGCTCCTCGTGGCGGCCGTTGATGCCCGTATCTACTATGGCTACCACGGTGTCACGGCTGCCCTTGGAAAGTTCCCACGCTTCGGGTATACGCAGTTTCGATGACCACCACTGTTTAGTGGAATCGGTGCCGTCTGTAGTAAAATACGGTTCGGAAGGCACGACGGTGTCGCTATTTACGGGAAGGTCTGGGCTAAGAGATTCAAATATGCCGCTTGACTCAAGCGCGCGATAGTCGGCAGCGTCCCCCGCAAGTGTCGCTCTCCATACCCTCTGCAAGCTGGCAGCATGAGCGAATGGATACACCCGCGACTCCAAAGTCAGCCCCATATCAGTCCGCAGCTCCCAAGGCCCGCGGCCTGCGGCGAATGTTATGACGAGAGGCGCGCGAGTTTCAGCCGCCACCCGGGGCACGGCGAGGCCTGCCAGACTGGACACAAAAAGCCCTGGACTAAGCCAGAGCAAAATTCGCGCCCGCCCTAATCGTTTATTTCGTATATAAGCCTCGTATCGCATTGTACTTTATTTTGAATAGATCGCGCAATGACTGCACGTACGCCATCAGCGGAACGTGCGATCCTCCTTGTTCGCGCCAGAGCACCGGTAGTTCCTTGATCCGATACCCGCGCAAATTCGCAATGGTCAACACTTCCATGTCAAAGCCCCAGCCGAAAACAGTAATCTTTCCGAAAATATCTTTTGCCGCTTTCTTGGTAAACACCTTGAATCCCAGCTGCGTATCGTGAACTCCCCATACAACCAGGGCCTGGATCAAGAGATTCGCCATGCGAGAAAGTGCGATGCGCCACCACTGTTGCTTGCGCGTGACGTTTGAGCCAGACAAGTACCGCGATCCTATGACGGCGCTGTAGCCTTGATCGAAATAAGCCCAGAATTTCTCAATCTCGGACACGGGTGTGGCATTATCGGCGTCCATGAACATGATAAATTCTCCGCTCGCGTGCTTAGTGATGCCATGCGCGACCGCTCCGCCCTTCCCCTTTTCGTGGGCCAAGTCTACTACAAGGTTCTCAACTGAAGAGCCCGCTAATTTCTTGACGACGTCATGGGTATGGTCGTTACTGCCATTGTCAATGACTATAATTTCGTAGCCATAGCCTTGTTTCTCCAAATACCCGTCAACCGAGCGCAGGGTCGCCTCGATGCGCTTTTCTTCGTTGTACGCGGGGATGATCACCGAGAGTCTTATGGGTTTGGGCATGTGGAGTATTTGTTTAGAAATTAGTGATTAGAATTTAGAAATTGCATCAACAGTATGCCATATTCCGAGCGATTCGACAAAAAACCCGCTTTCGCGGGTTGTGTGGGGTCTAAAAATTCCCGAATCTTTTTTTATGCCAAGCCCATGCGGTCGTAATGATAGTCTTCAGGTCAGAATACTGAGGCTGCCAGCCTAAGACTCTCTGAATTTTTCCGGGGTTGGCAATCACCACGGGCCGATCACCCGGCCGACGCGGGCCGTATTCGAATTTAACCATATGACCGGTATACTCGCACACCGCGTTGATTATCTCTAAGACCGAGTATCCCTTTCCCGTTCCCACGTTGAAAACTTCGAATTTGCCATTTCGCCCATTATCATTCTCAACGAGATAATCAAGAGCGAACTGGTGGGCAAGCGCTAGATCAAGCACATGAATATAATCTCTGATCGCCGTCCCGTCCTGGGTCGGATAATCGTTGCCGTTGATGGTGAGCACGTCGCGCGATCCCTGCGCAACGTGGAGTGCATTGGGCAGCAGTAGCGTCGAATGCTCGTTCGCGAGGCCTAAGGAAGCATCCAAGGATGCGCCCGCCGCATTGAAGTAACGCAAGCTCACCGCCTGCAAGCCGTGGGCTGCGGCGTGCCAGCGGAGCATTTTCTCAAAAATAAGCTTCGTCTCGCCATAAGCCGACACTGGGACTAGAGGCGCCTCTTCGCTGATCGGTACCGTGGCTTCTTCGCCATACACCGTGCAAGACGAAGAAAAAATAAAATGCTTGACGTTGTGGGCTCGACACATTTCGAGCAGATGGATCCCGTTTAAAACATTGTTGCGAAAATATAGCAGGGGGTTTTTCATCGATTCTTCCACCTCGATGAACGCGGCGAAATGCATGACTGCGTCGAATTTGTGTCGTGAAAATAACTCTTCAAGCAATACCAAATCCGATAGATCACCTTCGACGAACTCGCCCTGGGCGAATTCGCGATGACCGGTTGAAAGATTGTCTAAGCTCACGACCTGATAACCTGATTCCAGAAGCTGCCTCGCCGCATGCGACCCGATATAGCCGGCGCCGCCCGTTACCAATACCTTCTTCGGTGCGGCCAGTTGGGACTTTTTCCGAGCCTGCACCGTCCGTTGATAATGATCATAGCTGACCACGACGAACTTGGGCTCATTCTCTTCCAGAACAATGAGTCCGGTCGGATATTTCTTTGTCGCGGCGATCAATTCCTGCAATACCCGTTTGGACAGCATGAAAAGAAATTATCGTTTAAAGCACCGTTTACGCTCGCGGCGCACGGGGCTGAATCGGCAAATGTTTTGCAGACCACAACAATGTTACAAGTCCGGCCAAGACGAATGCCAACGCAAGATTTTCTTTCGGGCCCGTCGAAGGAGAAACATACGTACCCTTGACTACCCCGCCGGGCTGGACTCGGATATCGACTCCGGTACCGAAAGGAATGTTGATCATTCGATCAACGGTTGTGGGTGATATCGCCTTGACTTGCACTCGAAACGAACGATCAATACTGGCTCCATTTCCCACGGTTGTGGACGGAAATGTCAGCAGAGCACCTGAGAGCGACGCGCCTCCCAAATCGATGATATCTGCCAAGTAGAGCAGATCTTGCAGATCGGCTTGGAGCGTCGGCGTCTGCTGATATCCTGACGTGTTGTTATAGAGTAGATGGATCTGCAATACTTCCCCGGCTTGCGCATCGCGGGCTGTGGCGTTGACGTTTGCTGTCTCGTTGAAAGCCGTTGCAGAGTACGTGCCCGGGGTTGTATTGATAGCGTATACTGTGAGCGGCAAAAAACCCAATATCCCAAGAAATACTGCAAAAAAACGATTTCGCGACAGGTGATTCATATGCGTAAAAATTAATAATTCATATCATTATATAGCAGAAGACTTGCAGGGAGCAAGAGGTCTATGCCTCCTGCGCAGACAAAATGGTTACGTATTGAAAACGAGGAGAGCGTACCTTTTTTACCAGTAATAAAAAACACCGCAAAATATGCGATGCTCATGGATAGAACGCGACTGAAGGGTTCACACTGCCGGCGCTGCCATCTGTTCAACCGGGCGCTCCTGGTGATACTGGCTTTGCTGCCTTGTGGCGTACACTGCCAGTTCCGTCCGCGTAGAAAAGCCGAGCTTGTCGAACACGCGAAACATGTAATTCTTCACCGTGTGTTCGCTCAAGCCAAGCTCTTTTGAGATTTCCCTGTTGGTATACCCTTCGGCCACCAAGCCGACGACCTCCTTTTCTCGACCTGTCAGGCGTTCGCATCCCCGGGGATCGGAAATCTTCAAGGGCCTGACACGACCCAGTTCCTCCAGCAAGAACTGAAGCTCCCGGCTGCTGGCCCAGATCTGTCCTTCGTGAACGCCCCGAATGGCTTTCCACAGCAGATCCAGCGGATCAGTGCGGAAATAAACTCCCCGGGCGCCATTTCTGAAGCCTTCCACAACCAAGGTCCGATCGGCATCATCCATAAGAAGAATCGTTCGAAGCTTGGGATACTTGGAGTGCAGATGGCTCAGCAGCTGCATCCCGCCCAGCGGCCCTTCTTGCAGCACGCAGCTGATTAGAGCGACATGGGGCTGCTGCTGCTGTATGACCTCCAGGGCCTGCCCTGAGGTCACCGCACACCCAACCAGGCGTATCTTGTATTTCGGCCGGGACAGAAATCCCTGCAGCAGATTGCAGCCCATGTGGGTGCACTCGGTGATCATCAGGGTGGTTGCGTCAAGCGATTTTAGGTGCGATTTTCCCTTGTTCATTGTCCTCCTCCGTCGTGAAAATAACGTTATATACTAACTGAAAAAAATAATCTTGTCAACAGGGGCGGCTTGTGCCCGGCGGGCTGATTTGATGTGCCTGAAAATCAAAACCAAGTTCGATCAAATAACAAAATCTCGTCCGCCTGAGCGGACGAGATTGCTTAATGGGTTTCTTTAGATTACGTTGCCGCTACTCTTTTGCCGCGGCGGTGGAAGTAGAATGCCGTTACCGCAGCCAGCGTCGTCGCAATTGCCATGTTCTCACCCGGCCCCGTCTTAGGCGCATAGTAGGTGCCCTTGACCGTAGGCAGTCGGACGTAAATGTCCACTTGGTTGCCATAGATATTCGTCATCGTCAGATCGGAAGTCGCTGGTATGAAGTCTTTCACGCGGACCTGGAAGGTCTTGTCGATTGAGACGCCGGCCGGTACGGTGATGGTCGGGAAAATAATCGTGTTGCCACTCATACTGCCTTCGCCCGTATTCGTCACGTCCGCAAGCAGAAGCACGTCGGAGAGAGAATCGGAAATTACAACGCCGGTAATTTCAACCGAGCCGTTATTGCGGTAAGTAAGGGTGTAAGTGATCACATCGCCGGGATTGGCCTGCACGCTCTGAGCCGCCATACCCTGCGTCTGATTGTATGCTGACTTGCGCAATTCAAATGAGCTTGAGGCAACGGTCCCCTGCACGCGTATATCAGCGGTGTCCTGGACTGTGGCGACATTGCTTCCGCGTGCGTTGGCTGTATTGGTCACTGTTTGAGAAGATGTGCCGAAGTAGCTTTGCGACGCCAACTGGCCGGAGAACGTCACTTCAACGGTTTGGTCTTGGGCAAGCGTGCCATAGTCATAACCGCCGGCGGTAAATCCGCTGCTGTCTGAAATCAATACCCCGTTTACCCGGGTCGTATTGCTCAGGTAAATCAAGCCGGGCGGAATAATGTCGCGGATGGACAGGTTATTCACCGCGCCCTGCGTTGCACGGACCTGAATCTTGAAGTCTACGATCTGCCCGGGATTGGCCGTAATCGAGTGGCTGAAGAAAGAAGATCCGCTCGTCGCCACTGTCTTCGTGATCGAAAGCTGGGGCTGTACGGCAGATTGGGAACCGACCCGGACGCGGAATCTGACGAAACCGGAGAAATTCCAGCAGCCGCGAACATCGCCGATGTTCACGCCGCCCGTGACAATGCCGTCAGGCATGGACTCGCCGACTGTTGAACGTTCCTTGTACCAGGTAGTCGAACCCGGAATGTATTGCAGAGACTGTGCCGCGGTACCAGAGATATGTACGGTCACGTTGCCGCCACGATTAGCGTCAGATGAATATACTGATGTAGCGTTATCGGCGGAAATTGTGGCTGAGACAGTATGATTGAAGCTCTCGCCCGAAGGCAGAGACGCGGAAATTCGGACATTATGCGCGGTGTTGTCTGGGTCATCCGCGGCGCCGTTGTGGTAATATACGATGAATTCCAGAGTGTCACCCGGGTTGGCAGTCACTCCATCATCGTGGTCTGCCTGGGAAGAGGAAAACGAGGTGTTCTGTGAAAAATCACGCGCGTCTAGCAAAGGGTAGTCGGTATTCTGGGCTCCGGAATACCCCACGGGGAAAATGTTAAAAGTCGGTCCCGCGGCCAGCACCGGCATCGCGATAAAGACGGCGGACACCAAAGCTGCGGCGGTCCAAAGCACTGCGGGTGGTATTGATTTGAGACGAAGATTGCGGGTCATTTCTGCTGTGTAAGCTGCTAAAATTCACAAAGGGGCTTGTGAGAGGAACTATATTCCAACGCAAGCCCCCATGCAATCAATCTATCTATTCGATTAGGGTCTCACGGACGGGTTGCCGTTCTCTTTGACCGGAGCTGACTTATTGATCACCACGCTAGCCGTGTCTGAGATCTGGGCGACGTTGCCGCCCGTGACATAGCCCGTGTTGATCAAGGTAGTCTGTCCGACGGGGAACGAGTTCTGTCCGTCGAGAGTTGCGCGGAAGACGATCGTCTGGGTAGCACCCGGAACCAGGGTCAGGAGGTTGATGCCATTGCCGAAGTAGCAGCTGTCGCAGCTGGCTGGCCCGCCGTTTACGGTGAGCGTTCCGTTATTGAAGGTCATGTTCGAAGGTAATTGATCGCGGGTAATGACATTCGTGACATCAGAATTGCCGGTATTGGTGATAATGACTCTGAATTCCACTATTTCAGAAGGCTGGGCGATCACGGTATCAGCAAACAACGTACCGGTAGTGATATTTCGCACTTGCTTGTCGATCGACAAGCTGAAAGTGCTGGGCCGGGTGAAGTTGTAAGTAAAAGTGAGTGTGCTGCCATTCGTGCAGCTGCCCGACGCCGGAGTGATGCCGGTGAAGGTAGCGTTCGATGGTCCGCCGGACTGGTAGGAGGCTGAATAGGTACCCACGGGTTGGTTGAAGAAATCACGCGGGACTGCAGTATCGCTCAAGGTTGCCGGGCCGGTGATAGTGTAGTTCATTGAACCCGAGAACGCGGCGCCGTTGAGGGTCGCACGAGCCTGAATGGTACATTGCTGCGCAACGTTGATGGTCACGGAAACTCGGGCGGTCGCCTGGATCTGATTTACGGTCGGATTTTGTCCTCGAACAGTCGCGACGTTGTCCAGATTGGTCGTGCCGACTGAAAATTGAGCCGCATCAGCCACGCGAGCGCGGAAGGTAATCCATGCGGATGCCCCCGGGGCGAGACTGCCCAAATCAAGTCCGTTGATGAAAAGGTCGCCCGCCAGTTGTATCTGGCTTGTGACGATAGAACCGGCCTGGAAGGTCAGACGTGAAGGCAAGCTGTCAGTGAAAATGGTGTTCGATATCGTGGCCTGCCCGGTGTTGTTCGCCTGAAGTTTGAATTCCACGATGTCATTCGGATTTGCGGCTACTGAACTAGTATACTGGGTGTTGCCGGCAGTCACGTTCAGAACCGACTTGGTGAAGCTCAAGCTTGCAGTTGGCTGATTGGAACTGACTTGTACGCGGAACTTCACGAAACCGGAAAATTGCCAGCAGCCGCGGATGTCGCCGATGTTCACACCGGTAGAAGTGATGGTGTCAGGCATGATCTGGGACGATGAAGCCCGGTTCGGAAGCCACACAGTGGTACCCGGGAGAAGGCTCAAGTTTTGTGAAGAACTGCCTGAGACGCGGAGCGTCATGTCTCCGCCGCGGGACGCGCTCGTTACAGTCTGCGCATTCGACGCGCTGATGGAAGCCCCGATGGTAAATGTCGTAGCGGAGGCTGTGGGAACTGAAGCCCGAATCACGGTCGAGAGAGCGGTGTTCGCCGGATCGTCGGGAGCACCGTTGTGATAATAAACCAAAAACTCGACCGTATCTCCCGGATCCATATTTACCCCGGCGTTATGGTCGGATTGAGACGTGCTCCAACCTTCATTCTTCGTCACGTTGCGGGCATCAATCAGAGGGTAGTCGGTATTGAGCGACCCGTCATACGCTACGGGGAAAATGTTAAAGGTCGGCCCTACGGCTGCGACGGTCGTCACGACCGCGACGATCGCCAGAACTCCTGCGCCAAAAACGGTCGCAAGAGACTTTTTGTTGGTATTTGTGAAAAAATTTCTGAGATTTAACATATATCTTGCTAAGTGACGCTTACAAATTAATTTCCTAAATTGACTTGGCTAATCCGACGTTATTTGCCCGCAAGTTATGGGCTAAATTAGCCATTAATTTATCAAAATCATATAATTCTAGCCTATTGGGGTATTTCTGTCAAGCTGTAATGCAAAATCTCTCCAAAACCCGCATAACTCCTAAGACGGAGTATGGCGCCAAAGCTTTCTTGGGGTGTGTAAAAAATACAAAAAATAAAAACAGGTGCGATCCGAAGATAGCACCTGATATAAAAGAAAAGCGTTTACGAAGTTACGGCCGAGGAGGTGGGCTGCCGCCAATCTTGCTGCAATCGATTGAGATCACGGTACCACCGGGTCCGACGACCAGACAGTTGCCGTCCTTGCCGGGAGGGCCAGTAGGACCGGGGGGTCCAGGTTGGCCATCCTTCCCGTCCTTGCCGTTGGTTCCGTTCGTACCGTCCTTACCATTAGCGCCAGGAGTGCCGTCTTTGCCATTCGAACCGTCACTCCCATTGCTCCCGCTAGCGCCGTCCTTGCCATTACTGCCGTTCGTTCCATTGGTTCCAGATGCCCCGGTATCACCTCTGTCGCCCGTCTCGCCTTTGGGACCCGGGACTTTGAAGTCCCAGTTGTGGATCATCCAGGATGACACCACGGCGCCTTGTACCGTCTGCGACCACCAAAACAATCGTTCATCCCACGGGTGCTTGTATTCAACAATCACTCGCTGCACCGTGGGCGGCATGATTACCACCTTGGCCGGCTCAACGATCACCCGGTTGTCGATCGGATGCTGGTTCGTGATCGAAATGTTCGCCGGCGGCACGTTAACGATTGGAGCGGGTTGAGGTTTAGGCTCCGGAATATTGATGATCGTCGGTGGTGATGGAGGGGGTGGCGGAGCAGTCGGCTGGGGTGGCGGAGCTTGCGGCTCAGGTCCCGAGCCGGTGATCGCCCGCACCCGATACGACGGATTCGAACAGTCTTCGAAGAAAACCATCTCGATCGTATCGTTGAGGCGATACACCCACGCGCCCTTCGGCTGGTGGTCGGCCCAGTCTGCGAGCACCTTGCGATTCAGGGTTTTCGGGGGTATGTCGTAGATCATATCCGCCAAGATCGAGCACGGCTCGATCATCTCCTTGCGGAAATTCCCCTGTGCGCCCTGCTGAGCGGCGAAGTACAGTATGTCGAGGTCCTGCTCGGTCATTCCCCATTTGTCCTTTGCCAGCTGCTGCCAGTCGCGGTCGAAGAACCGATTCGGCCCGTCAACACGGGGTGCTAACAACTGAACCAATTCAGCGAAGGACTTGATGGGTTTATCTACCGGCCGGACAGCCATGAACATCCAGTGGAAGTAGTCGCCCACCGGATCAACACAGCCATTCGGACTCGTGGGATCTGGCCCCGCTTGTCCGAAAGCGGTGCCTGAAACGCACAAGAAAATCAACAGTAACAACCGTTTCACTCTCATAACACTCCTTCCTTTCGGGAATCCGGGGGTCAGAATTCGTCCTCCCACCAGTTGCCTTTCATCTGAAAGGTGTCGCGATACTGCGGGTACCGCACCGTCGAGCTAACACTGACACTGCCCTGCTCTCCACGTGCATGATGGAATTTCTTCCATATCTGCTCGATGAGCATGGGGCTTCCGCCGATCGCAAACGCCAGCATAGTAGTTGCCGCACCGCCGCCTGAGAACATGAGCCCGGTGGCACCGAGCCCCGCCCCCATATTGATGACGGTCTTCAGAAGCGAAGGACTTCTCGCTGGTTCGGGAGCGTCCGGGGTCCCCTGTACAGTCGTGGTAGCCACGCCCGGATGAATGACGAGCTGATTGTTGCAGCGGTTTTGGGTCAGGATGAAATCGTCTTTCGACTTCATCAGATCCTTAACCGTCTGCTCAGACAGAAGCGCGTCCAGATCAGCTTGCCTCAGCTTGCCGCTTGCAACGAGCGCCTGCCAATCCGCATCCTGCCCCCGGCGCCTGGTCATGAGCACTTCCGTGCTGCCCGGGTCTTCAAGATTGCAGGAAGCGAGCACAGGCTGGACTGTCGCACTGCCTTGTCCCTTGTCTGCCTGGTCGTAGCCCGGCAGGTAGAAATCGTCCGGGGCCGAAGATGCGGCGGTCGAGTCGCCCGCCAAGTCGTATTCAATCTCAACGTTATTCGTGCAACGATTGAGGAACAACGTCAGCCTGGTGAGCTTCTTCCCATACAAAGCCGAGCGGAACTGCGGGGTATCCACGAGCTTAAGAAGCTCGTCGGAGCCTTCCTTGAGATTCGCGGGTGAGCGAAGGAAATCGTCACTAACCTGCCGTACGGTGCCCTTCTGAGATACCTGCGGGAAATGGAAAAACCACTCCGAGCAGCTTTGTTGGCTGCCGGAAGCGTTCCCCTTCGGAACAAACACGAGCAAAACCAACGCTACTGCGAAAACGCTTTTTTTCATGTTTAATCCTCCTAGGATTGCGGTATGAACTGAACTTGTGATTGTAGCATTTTTTCAAAATTTGTCAATAACCGCACTTTCTAGTCAGTATTGCCGGAAATAAAAAACCCGCTCTGGCAATCAAACCAGGCGGGGTTGAGGAAGTGTCGGGTCTTACAGACTGTTGGCTCGCGCCCATGCTAAGATCTTTTGCATGAGGAGCGAAGCCGCCAGAGAGGAATCTTGGCTCATACGCCGTTCGATCTTTTCGACTAACGAGCCTTTTTTGCGGAGCGCGTTAGCCGCATCGTAACAGACGTCTACGATCTCCTGGTTAAAACCGATCTGGAGATCCTTGCAACGGGCGTCAATGTCCATGGCCTTGAAGGTCTTAGCGCCGTCCACCATGACTTGCAGCCCGGCGAGAACGTCAGATCCCCCAGCAATGCTCAAGAGCATATGGTGGCGGTCATTCCTCGGCTGGAAGCTTCCGATCTGGCAGGCATACCGGTACTGTACCTCATACTTTATCCATTTCTGCCCCACCATGCGGTGAGGACGACGAGTCTTGACGGCTCGCGGTGCAAGCTCGGCCAGCGCGTCCTTGAGTGATATGAAGTAGGACGAGAGGTTGCCCCGGACGATCCCGTCGAAGAGAAGCTCCCAGATTTTCCCTCCCCAGAGCGATCCGACATAGGGCGCTTCCAGGTCGAGCGGTATGATGATGATCTCATCAGTTGAGTCGGCTACAGCTTTCATCTTGTCCAACAGCCGGTCGAGCGGCGACACACCCTCAATTGCAGTCACCGGGTCACGCTGGAAGTCGAAGAATGCTTTGAGGATCGGCTCGAAGGCCTTCATCACCAGACCGCTTTTTCCGCCGTGGCTAATCGCAGCGTGCTTGGCAAATTCGCGATCTACGTACGGCTGCTCAAGCGCAGGGGTATCGCCATCGGCGTATTCTGTGCCGACGCTGTAAGCCGCAGTGTAAGCTGCAAGCACCAGGAACGCCTCGGGGATCAGGTGGGCTTTGGGCGCGTAGAATTCGGGGAAGAAGCACACTGGCCCGCCCATCACGCGTTGAGACATTTCCCACGCCTGCTGTTTTTCATCAAGCAGAGGGAGGAGAGGGTGACTAAATGGCGCGCTCGTGAGTTCGATTGAAGGATACCGTTTCGAGTTCTCCCTAATCCAAGGAAAAAACTCAAAGTCGAGAGCCTGATAGCACACAGACACGGGTACGCCGCTTGCGCCAATGGCTGGCAACCCTGCCTGCTCTTTATCGATTCTGTCCCAGCTTTGTGGCTGAACATTGGCGTGAAAAGAGTTGCCGGGTAATACCAAACAAATTCTGCCCATTGCAGAACCTCCTTTAGATGTACGGACGCACAGATAGCCTGGGAGTCCGCTTCGCGAAAAAAGAACGAAGAAAATATAGTAGCTGATTTACCCCTCTTTGTCAATGCGGAGGAGATGGAACGAGAAGTGTAAGCTTCTTTCGCTCAATATATAGAGATATTTATGCGACGGAAACTTGTGGTGTGGCAAAACATCCATCCGGCTCGCATACTTTGTGGGGGGAAGGTAGTCGGAAGGGGGAAACCCGAAGGGTGTACCCCTCCGAAAAAAATAGAGAAGTTCATGAGCAGCTCAAGCTTGCCTTGGCTGCGAATACCTATTGTGAAGGATGGTGTGGAAGGGAACGGCCTCGCATCGTTCCCTTTCAGAAAAAAAGAAGAAGGGCGAAGATTCATTCCGATATTGCATCGGAAGAACCTTGCCCTTCGAAAGGAGCTGGATAGATCGTCCCGAGTATATCGAGGGACAACTTTCTCCAAGCTGGGTAAAAATGTTAGCGCTTGCGCTGTTGCACGAAACGCTCGTTGAGTTGCTTCTGGTCACGCGGAGTGAGGAGCGCCGCACGCACCAAGTCGGAGGCGAATTTCCAGGCTCCTGGGTATTTGGAACTGACGACCCCGACACCTGACATGGAAGTGGCATTGAAGTCCTCGTAGGACACTGCACTCATTCCTTCGTAGGATCCCACCACCGTTCGGGTGGTGTTATCCACGATCATGATGTGCAGCACTCCCACGACGGCCCGATTTTGCTCGGTATGGTGGTACGTGCCGAATGTCTCCCAGAGGAAACGCCGGAACCAACCTGCTTTTTCCAAGCCTAGCGTCTCTGCTGCTCGCAGTATCCGTCCGCCGTCAATGCTGAGATTGCGGACGTCCTCTTCCACTATCCCGACTGAAGCCGCGACACTGTAATGTGCCGTGTTCCAGTCAGCGTTTGTGATACGCTCGCCCTGGCCGTTCTTGATGCCGCGGCCGGTGTTGAGCTCGGCGTCCATCCCCGGCAGGATCTGCGCTTGCTGGCCAGTCGCCGCAATCAATACATTCCACCGTCCATCGCTTCTATACTGGACAGTCAATTGCTGCTGAATGTACGCAGCGAGTTGGCCTCGCGGATCTTGCGTGCCCCATGCCGGATATTGGAATCCGTCCGGCATGTAAAACGAACTGTAATTTCTGTAACCACCATAGTAGCCATTCATCTCTTCCATTGTAATTGGATTGATGACGGCCATAGTGGGAAGCGAGGGATTGTTGAGGCGCTTAGTTTCTTGCTGCAGGCAGGTTGGGTCTAGGGCCGAACAATTGCGCGGGCTCTCGACTACCTGGTCTGCGGAAGCTGTCTGCGTGGTGGATTCAGGAGTGGCTGGCTCGTCATCAGCTACAGAAGTTTTCGCTTCTTGCTGCTGCGACTCCTGCGCCGACCCGCTGGTCCATACGTCACTGCTCGGAGCTTGTTCAGACCAAGTGTCCTGCGCCGATTCCTGCGCGAGAGCAGGCTCTGGGCACGGGCTTTTCATTTTGCTGCCGTTGGGCATCTTGACCCATGTCCCACACGGTGCTGAGCTCTGGGCCGCAAATGCGGTGCCTACCATCGCAAAGAAAACTAACTTGGCAAGCAACAATTTAATCATCTTGCTTTTCATATGTTTCTCCTGTTCTGTTGTCAAGGTCTGGATTGCACCGGCTATAACGCCAGTGCATAAAACTTGTGGGAACTTGTCTGGCGCAAGCTCCCCGCTCTTCTCAACGGGGAACCCGCTTGCCAGAAGTCCGAGGTGTTAGCCTCAATTGAACGCGGTCAATTGACTCATGCGTCTCCGACGTTGCCGTCGGAGGAGAAGATGCACGAATCGTTTGATCCGATGTGCTGACACCCCAGGCTTCTGGCTGCAAGCGTACCCAGGCAGAGCTTGGGGGCTTGCAAATAAATAAGCGGCAAAGAACTGTATGCGTGAGAAAACATGAGGGACGCAAGCAATTCCTAGCCGCCAATATGTGCCCCATACGTTCTTCTCAACGCATGTGATCCTTCCAGATTCCAAAGAGCTAATTTTATTTTGACTTTATATGATAGCACATCTTACCAATTTTGTCAATACCTATACTCGATCTTGGCCTAAATTATGCCAAAATTTGGGTTTATAAATAAGCTAAATTGCAAAACACCCGCAGTTAATGCGGGTGTAGTGTAGAAAAAACTATAAGCTAGTAGCTATCAGCTGCCATGCTTAAATCCCTGCCAATTTTCCGGATACCACGAGCCGACGGGCGATCGTGCCGATCGGCCAGCACGTGGAGAGATTCAGATATGAATTCTGGTCGTCGGGCGCCTCAAACTGCGCCTGGTCTTCCGGCTGGTATTCAATTACTGACTGAACCAGATAACGCAATACCTGCGTCCCCTCGTGAGTGGGAACCGTAATGAAGAATTCGTCGCCTGGTTTGAGTTCGTTAAGCCGGGCAAAGACATGGGCATAGGTCTGTGATCGCCAGATATAATTTGAGGAATGTCCGGAAAGATACGAAACGCCGCCTTGGCCGGGTAATGCCGTGCCTGGATAGTGGATGATTCCCCGGTCCAGATCGTCTGTGAAATCATTTTCTGATTGCGGCCACAAGAGTGGCGCGGTCATGCCCAATTTGGGAATCTTCACTTCACCTTGTTTACTCAAGTCATAATTAATGACCGGGAGCAAAGACGGTTTCGCGGGGCCTGTCGGAAGCGACGCCGTGACATAATATGAAATCCGGTTATTGATATCCTGCAAATCCCATTCGCGGATCGTTTCCTGCTGCGCGGCAGTCATCGCGCCCTCATAGAGCGGATTGTAACCATTGAGGATCTCCCGGCCGTCGGAATAAACGTCGTTGTCCGTGTCTTTCTTGATCGGCGACGTACCAATCAGAAATTCCTGATAGTTGGTAAGGCCATCACGGTCAAAGTCATTATTGGGAGAAATGGCATCGGGAGAATTGACCGCATAGAAATACTTGCTGATCCAGGTTGTAAATTCGTCCGTCGCAACGCCCAAGACTGTGCCGGCGGTCTGAGGCTCGACTGGCGCGGGCTGGAACCTCGCCTCAAACTTTGCATAGAAAGCGCCTAAATTCAGGATGACATAGAAAAATCCAAACGCTGCGACGAAGATGATCGGATAGCGCACAAGATCGGGCAGTCCCGTGCGGGCTCTTCGCGGTGCGGCAGCCGGCGCTGTTACTGCCCTTTGCGCTGCGTGCTCTTGAGACGCAGGGTTGGTAAGCGGGCGGAAAACGGCATCCTCTATAACATCTGGCGCAACTTCCGGTAGGGCAAGCGGAGGAGCCGCAGGTATGGAGAAGGTCGAAGACAAACCCAAGCCAAGCGTGGACTGCGGCACGCGCAAAAGGTCATAGATTGTCTTGATCTCTTTGGTCATTACGAGTTCCATAAACTAAGACTTGAAATAGCGTATCTTAAATGTCGCGCTTGCTCAAGAGAAGATGAGTTCTAAGAGAATATATAACCTTACCATAAAACCATTATTTTGTCAACTGCAAGTTTAAAATAAAAAACCACATTGGCCTATTTACTAAGACCTTATTCTTTTCTCACTTTCTTAGCTATAAGATTCGATGCCCGCAAAAGCGAATCGAAAGTGCCGGCATCAGTCCACTCGCCATCAACTTTCTCAAATTGCATTGTCCCCCGTTCGATATAGCTATTGTTGACGTCCGTGATCTCAAGCTCTCCCCTGCCGGAAGGTTTGAGTTTTTGAATGATACTGAATACATTCGCGTCGTAGATGTAGAATCCGGTCACGCACAAGTTGCTGACGGGCTTTTTCGGCTTCTCCACAATTCGCACCACACGTTCGCCGTCAACTTCGGCTACGCCAAAACGCTCCGGGTCGGGCACTTCTTTGACGAAGATCATCGCCCCTCGTTCGTCGCGTTGGAAACGCGCTACACCGCTGACTAGCTGCTTTGTATGTTCAAAAATATTATCTCCCAGATGCACGGCGACGCTGCCTTCGTCAGCGAAGCTTTCGCCGAGGGCCAGAGCCTGCGCGATGCCCCCTGCTTCTTCTTGGACTTCATAAGAGAGCCGGACGCCGAAGCTCTTGCCTGAGCCGAGAAGATTTAAGAAATGTCCGGCGTGCTCTTTACCCGACACAATCAGAATATCCTTGAAACCGCAGGCGATCATGGTTTCCAGCGGAAAATAAATCATAGGCCGGTCGTAGACCGGGAGGAGATGCTTGTTGGTGACATGGGTGACTGGGCGGAGGCGCGTGCCGTTGCCGCCGGCGAGAATTATGCCTTTCATGCACTAGCTATTTAGCTGCTTAGCTTCTTGGCTTTTTAGATCTGGATACAAACCTAATAAGCAAAAAAGCTACTAGCTAAGAAGCCAAGTATTCTTTAAGCGCTGCTTGCCACGAACGCATGGGCGGAAGCTTAGTATTGATGAGGTGCGCATACTGCGGACGTTTCGCTTTGCGAGGAAAATCAGCAACATGTGCCCGCTCTAATTCTACTGCAATACCTCTGATTTTGAAAATCTCTTTCGCCCACTCATACCAGCTGCACGAACCTTCATTGGTCGTGTGATAGATTCCGTAAGGCAATTTATTTTCCAAAATGTAGCGGGTGCGAGCTGCAATATCAGGTGCGTACGTGGGATTCCCTTCTTCATCGTCAATCATAGAAAGTTTCTTTTTGGTCGCCGTCGCTTCGAGCATCTTGTCTACGAAGCTTTTCTTTCCCCCGCCTGAGCGGCCGAACAGCCGGTCGAGGCGCAAGATATAATGCTTTCTGGCTAACATGGCGCTGTGCTCTCCGGATAACTTAGTTTGGCCGTAGACTGAAATCGGATGCGGTGTCGCGCCTTCGGCATAACCATCCTTAGAACTGCCGTCGAAAATATACGAGGTGCTGTACTGAACCAGTGTCGCGTCCAATTCATTTGCCAGCTGGGCTAGGTGTTTGGGTGCATCGCCGTTTAGTTTTTGGGCGGCCGCAATATTAGTTTCGCATGCGTCAACGTCGGTCATTGCCGCAGCATTGATGATTATGTCTGGCTTCTCAGCTTTCAGCTTCTGGCTTGTGGCTTCAAGGTCAGTTATATCTATCTCTTCTCGATCCCAGGCCAAAACTTCGTGGTTGGAGAATTCCTGTACCAATGCCTGGCCGAGCGTTCCTTTGGCTCCAATAATAAGTATCTTCATGCTAGCTTATAGGTTCAAGCTAATAGCTTATAACTAAACGTTGAGCGATTTCATCATAAATTTAAAAAGCTAGAAGCCAGCAGCTAGAAACTACAAGCTCCTTCCGTACTGCTTCTGATAATACTTCTGATACTCCCCTGATTTGACCTGCTTCCACCAATCCTGATTGTTCGAATACCAGTCGACGGTCTGTTTGAGGGCAGAGTCCAGATTCACTTCCGGCTCCCAGCCCAGCTCTGTCTTAATCTTTGTCCAATCCAGAGCATATCGCTGGTCGTGGCCAGGCCGGTCAGTGACGAATTCTATCTGAGTTTCGGGCAGCTTCATGGTGCCCAGAATCTTCTTTACAATTTCCAGATTCGTGTATTCCGGATTGTCCGGCCCCACGAAATAAGTCTCGCCGAGGCTTCCCTTTTGCAGGATAAGATCAATCGCCCGGCAATGGTCGGTCACGTAGAGCCACTCGCGCACTTGGTTGCCCGGCGTGTACACCGGCACTTTCTTGCCTTCGAGCAGATTGGTGATGGCGAGTGGGATCAACTTTTCCGGAAACATATAAGGACCCACGTTGTTGGCGCAATTACTGATGGTAGCTGCTAGGCCGTATGTGGTGTGATACGCGCGCACGAGATGGTCTGCTCCGGCTTTCGAGGCCGCATAAGGGCTGCGCGGATTGTATGCCGTATTCTCCGTCCAATGCTCGCGCGAGCCGAGCGGAAGAGAACCGAAGACTTCATCGGTTGAGACATGATGGAAACGCCCAATCTTAAGCTTCCTCGCTGTCTCAAGCAGCACATGCGTACCCAAGACATTTGTCCTCACGAAATCGTGGGGCGAAAGTATTGAACGGTCAACATGCGACTCGGCCGCAAAATGCACGACCGCATCGCACCCTCGCATGGCTTGTTCTGCTATCTTCTCGTCGCATATGTCACCGTGTATAAACTGATAATTTTCGCTTCCCTCTATGTCGCGCAGGTTCGCAGGATTCCCGGCATAGGTGAGCTTGTCCAGGTTCACTAGAGAGTCGTCCGGATGGACATCCATCCAGTAATGTATGAAGTTAGACCCTATAAAGCCAGAACCGCCTGTAACTAGTAATCTCATGAGTTTGTAGCCTTCTCAATCATCTTATTTAACATCCGTATTACTTCATCATAAACCTCAACAACCAAGTCTATCGAATAATGCCAAACTATTAAGTCTTTATAACTTTTAATTTTCATCATCCGACCAGCTACTAGCCACCAGCTATAAGCTAATTATTTCGGCACTTGCACCTCTAGGGTAGGCTTGTCCTGGACTTTGCCGTAGCCGCACTGCGGGCCGGGATCGACAACTGCCGTACCATCTGTGGCTACGACTACCCCTTCGGCCGCGTGGTAATGGGCCTGTCCGCCTTCACATCCCATCTCTGACTCGATGATCAGCTGTTCAATCGGCAAATATTTGCCGTTGTATTGGATGACAGGAATCGTCCGGGTTTCTTGCGATGTCGGAGGTGGAGTGGGCTCGGGGGTTGGCGGTGTGGGAGAAGTCTGATGCTGTTCTTGGGGAGGCACGCAAAGATTTTTGCCCGGTTTGCCAGGTTGACCCATGGGATCGCCTGTTCCCGGGCCGCCCCCTGCGCCTTCCGGACAGCCGTCACCGCCGTTTCCTCCATTGCCGCCGGGTTTGTCAGTACTGCCGTCTGCTCCGTTCTTCGTCGCCCCAGTTCCACCCGTTCCTTTGGTAGCCGCTGCATTACCCCCGTTGCCGCCATCTCCACCGGGGCCGGAAGGCCCGCAACTGCCGCCTCCGCCGCCATTCTTAGGACGGGCGATGGCGTCACCGCCGTCACCGCCTGCATCTTCCGCTTCAGGAGTTCTCGC
>Ga0155012_131_pt2 | contig 19105 bp, 21 predicted proteins | sample RifCSPhighO2_01_FD_105980 | JGI IMG/M metagenome (GOLD analysis project Ga0155012, IMG submission 105980) | Candidatus Doudnabacteria bacterium RIFCSPHIGHO2_01_FULL_50_11 | reverse complement strand
ACTAGGAGTTCAATGAGAGTGAAACCAGCCGACGACACGTGGGGGCGAAGTGAGGTTAAAGATTTCGTCAAAACAAATCTTGTCCCTCCGGATAAATGTGCAAGCTGCGTCGATCTCGTGAGGCTTCTCATAGTTTGTTTTTTCGAGTCTCTCTGCTTTTCAGAGTGACTCCCTAAGCGACTTTGTTATGTATATTTTTTTCGGTTTCGAGATCAAAATTCCTTAAAAGCTGCTGGCTAAATTATATATTGGAAGCAGAATTCCCGCAACCATGATACCCACAGCGAGACCTAAGATCACCATGATCACCGGTTCGATTAAGGTGGTGAGGTTGGCAATAGCATTGTCAACTTCTTTGTCGTAAAAGTTAGATAATTTAGCCAAAATCCCGTGCAAGTCACCAGTCTGTTCCCCGACCTCGACCATCTGGTAGACCAGTGGAGGTATCTCGGGGTAAGCCTCCAGTACGTCTCGTAACGATCGGCCAGTCTGAACCTCAGAGGCTGCTTCCAAAAAGATGTCCCGGTAGACCCAATTGCCGATGATGTCAGCGATTAGATTAAGCGCCTTGACGATGCTGATCCCCCCCGCTAAGAGATTGGAAAGATGGTGAGCAAAACGATACAAATATATCTTCTGCAAGAATGGTCCGAATACCGGCATGTGAATCAGGAGGCCGTCGATAGTATAGCGGCCTGAGGGCGTACGCAGGAAATAACGTATCCCCACTGCGGCGGCAATCAAACTTCCGAACACAGCGTACCAATATGATTGAAAAAAATGGCTGGTCGCAATAATAATCTTGGTTGCGAGAGGTAAATTGGCACCCGCCTCTTCCAGAACGCTTGTCATCCCGGGGATTACGAAAATCATCATCAGAGTGCCCACTATAAACAACATGGCAATTATGAATGCGGGATACATCAAGGCGCCCCTGATTTTTGAGCGCAAATCATAATCTTTTTCAATCTGGTCAGCCAAATAGACGAGCGATTTATCGAGAGTGCCGGACGCTTCCCCTGCGCGGATAAGACTGGAATACAATTCCGGAAACAAAGATGGGTACATAGAAAGGGCATCGGACAAACTTTTGCCCGCCTCAACTTCTGCCGCGACGGATTCTATTAGATCCTTAAACTTTCTCGAATTCACTTGCCGGATCAGGATTCGCAGCGCCCCGACAATGCGCACTTGGGCATTCACCAGCGTGGACAGCTGGCGAAAAAAAATCACCATGTCTTTGGGGGAGATGCGAGAGAAGCGGACAGTAATACTCTCCCAGATCGAGGCGCCTGATGTTTCAACAAAGTCCACGGGCAGAAGCCCGTGTTCTTCGATGATATCGGCGGCTCGCGCTTCAGTCAACGCCTCTACAGTGCCGGTGACCAGCCCTCCCTTTTTATCCCGTGCATGATATTTATAGATTGCCATGAAAAACAAAAATTACACAACTGATGGCCCAGACGCTAGGGCTGGCGCCTTCAACGGGATACAAGCGCGGTAAAGGTTTCGATATCGCGCGCATACGGCAGCGCGTTATCGTAGGTTGTCAAGCCTTTCTTGACGAGTTCAGACAGATACCGATCGAGACTGACCATGCCTTTTGCTCCAGAACTGTGAATGATGTTGTAAATCTCAAATGTTCGATTTTCCCGAATCACATTGCGCACAGCTGTGTCGACAAACAGAATTTCCATTGCCGGGATGAGTCCGCCTCCAATGCGTGGCAACAAACGAATGGAAATGATACCGAGCAAGACGCTTGCAAGCTGTGTCCTGATCTGGGGCTGCTGGTGAGGAGGAAAGACATCAACGATGCGGTCGATGGTTTGGGCTGCGTCATTGGTATGCAGAGTGGCAAAGACCAAGTGACCTGTCTCCGCGATGGTTATAGTTGTAGAGATTGATTCCAAGTCCCGCATCTCACCCACCATCACTACGTTTGGGTCTTCGCGCAGCGCAGCGGTCAGAGCGGCGGCAAAAGACATAGTGTCACGCAAGACTTCACGCTGAGAGACGATGCTTTTATCCTGAAGAAAGACATATTCGATCGGATCTTCGACGGTAATAATATGCTCGGGACGGGAGGTGTTTATCATGTCTATCATTGAAGCGAGTGCGGTCGATTTGCCGTGACCGGTGGGACCGACAACCAACACGAGCCCTTGCTTCAATTCTGTGAATTTCTTCAGCACATCGGGAAGATTGAGCTCTTCTAGGGTCTTAATCTTATTCGGAATCATACGAATGGAAATAGCGAGCGTGTCTTTCTGAAAATAAGCATTGACCCTCAGTCGGTGGTTGTCCTTATATGCATACGAGAAGTCCGTCTGCCGCTGCTGAAGCAACATCTCCTTTTTTGTCTTTGGGACAAGGACTTCGCCGATACTTTCTATGTGCTCAGGGGTCATCACGTCATATTGAGCATCTTCCAAGAGCCTCGAATGAACGCGATAAATCGGTGGCTTGCCGACGATAAGGTGTAAGTCAGACGCATCCTGTTGGAGCATTTTGCTTAAAAGGTTGCTCAGTTCGAGTTCGCTATTCTTGTACATATTGATTTGAATTATGTTAAAAATATTTCATACTGTGCGGGGCATGGGAAGGCGCATTCGCAATTCTCTGATCACGCTCAGAATGTCCGGCAACGTGACTGATGCTTTGCATAGATAATGATCAAAGGTCTCTCCGAGGCAGTCTTCGACGGCCTGCTGCCGCTCGTCGCAAGTGAGCGCGGCGAGCATAATCTCGCCCGCCGAGCGGGATAGTCTCACCCGGCGGGCGAATTCCAATCCAGGCATATCGGGCAGGTGAAGTTCAAGCAGAATCACGGCAGGTTCTCTGCTCATAGCTTCCAGGCCTTCGCGTCCTGTCGATGTAATGATCGGTTCATAGTCGGCAGAGGTTAAATGTCGACGCAAAATTCCGGTCCAAATTACGTCTGGGTCGACTAATAGAATCGTTCGTGGGGCTATGTATTCCATGCATGTGAGCTTATGGGCTCAAACCTTGGTTACCCGATAGACTTCTTCCAGCGAAGTGATACCCTTCAGCGCCTTGATGAACCCGTCCTGTTTCATCGTTACCATGCCGTCTTTTCTAGCTTGTGCAAATATCTTGTTTCCAGATTCTTTGTTTAAAATCAACTCCTGAATGGGCTTGGTTGCAGGCACCACCTCATAAATTCCGATTCTGCCTCTGAATCCTGTGTTATTGCAGGCGGCGCATCCTTCGTTTTTATAAAGATGCAGGTCCTTCAGGTCCACGCCAAGCATCTCGTCCTCGGGAACATCTTTCAGTTCTTCCGTAAGGTCTTTGACGACTTGGGCAGGTACTGAGAATGTTCTTTTACATTCCTCGCATGATCGGCGTACCAAACGCTGAGCCATAACCACGTTCAGCGATGCAATGATCAGGAAAGGATCAATACCCATATCAATGAGTCGTGGAATGGCCCCGACGGCATCGTTGGTATGGAGCGTGGAAAATACCAGATGGCCAGTCAAGGCAGAGTGAACGGCTAATTCAGCTGTCTCGGCATCGCGGATTTCGCCGACCATAATAATATTCGGATCCTGGCGTAGAATCGAGCGCAACCCGGAAGCAAACGTCATGCCGATCTCTGGTTTCACCTGTGATTGGTTGATGCCTTCAATATAATATTCGACTGGATCCTCTAGGGTCACAATATTCACGCCTACCCGATTGAGCTTGTTCAAGATAGAATACAGCGTGGTAGACTTTCCGCTACCCGTGGGGCCGGTAACGAGAAACATTCCATGCGGTTTTTTGATATTCTCTTCCACTGTTTTCTGCTTTCTCCCCAAAATTCCTAGTTGCGCCAATGTCGGCACTCCGCTGGTTTTATCGAGCACGCGAAGCACGACTTTTTCTCCGTTGACAGTCGGTAGGGTTGAGACGCGGAAGTCAACTGAGATCTTGTCGATCTGCATGTGAAAGCGTCCGTCTTGGGGCAGGCGCTGCTCGTCGATTTTCAGATTTGATAGGATTTTGATACGAGAAATAATTGCTGGGTGCACCGACTTGGGAACGACGAGCGAGCTTTGTAGAACACCGTCAACCCGGTATCGAACGCGGAGGTCATGCTCGCCCGGCTCTATATGTATATCACTCGCGCGCTCTTCAATGGCGTGTCGGATAATAACATCGACAATCTTGGAAATCGGCGCAGCGGAAATGATCTTCTCGCTTTGGGGCGCCTTGTCTGTCTCTTTGACACGTTTCTCTTGAAATTCTTTCTCGCGCTTGGCGATATCTTCCAGGGCAGTGCTGACTTCAGTCGAGATATCCTTTGCCTGCGATATCGCGTGCTGAAAACCCGTGATCGATGTCAAATAAATCTCCACTACGTAGCGCTTCTTCTGAGCAAAAAATTCCAGTGCCTCCAACGCCCGCAAGTCCGAAGGATCGGTGAGCGCGACCTTAAGCGTTTTCCCGTCAAATGCAAATGGGACAAAACGGTAATTGGCGATAGAGCTTTGCGGCATCAGGTCGAGAATCTCTTTCGGTGTGATGTGTGCGCGCAAATCAATGTAGGGAATATGGAAATATTCTGCCTCTAGCTTCACCAAATCCTCTTCCCCGACGAGTCTCTCGGCGACGATGAGCTCAACAAGCGATTGGCCGGCCTCTTTGGCTCGGGAAGATAATTGGAGAAGCTTGTCGCGATCTAGTTTGCCCGACTGCAATAAATAGTTCTCAAAATCGCTGCGGACTTGAGAACCGGCAAGCTGGGCGATCGGTTTATCGTTTGCTGGCATAATATTCGCTGGTTACTTCTGTTCCGGCTGGCTGATGTCCTGGTCAGGGGGGACAAAGGGATTAGATCGGCCAATCTCATCTGGATTTAGCTCTAGTTTCTTGCTTGGAGTCAATTCCAGATACTTCTGATTTCTTAGGACGTTAAGATCAAAATTTGAACCCAAGGGAAGCGTGCTGGATATTGGAAGATCCGGCGCTGGTGTTGCATTTAAAGCTTGCTGTATTGCGCCAGTATCAACAGACGGGGAGCCTGAACCCAACCACAACCATAGCATCCCGCCTATGCTGGCTATGATGAGAGCAAGATAGATCCACTGCTTTCGTTTGTTATCAACGGTGAGCCTCATATTATTCTTGGTAATACGTGTATATCGTCAGATTGAACTTGGGCACTTCATTTGCGCCGCTTGGACTTCCTTCAGAATTCACTTGCTGGATGTCGAAGACCCGCAGATTCTTTTCAACAAGTTCTAAAAACAGTGGGAAGCTGGTGTAGGGGCCGAGAATCGAAACTTCGATTTTCTCTTTTACTAGCTTGGGCATGGTAAATACTTTTTCTACGCTCGGCGGCGTCTCTTCTGTTGCGGGCTGGACTCCAGGCTCTGCCACTTCGGTGATCTTGATGCTGCTGATGGGCATCTGGGACTGCTCTGAAAATTGCTCTAGATCAGAAAGCAGCTGAGGCACCTGCGGAGACTGGGGCAATGCTCGTTCGAAAATAACCGTGAGTTCTTTCTTCTTCGAATTATAAGTGTTCACAAGCTTACTAATATCATTGAGCGATTGCGCTCTTTCGTCTCTTATGGCTTGGGTGTTCGCCAGATTCTGCTGTTCGGCTCGTAAGTCCTTATAGCCGGGCCAGACTAAAAGCCAGCTGAGCAGGATCAGCGCCAGGATCAATCCAACGGTAAGTATTCCGTTTCTGCCTGCGATTTCTCTTTGACTAGGTGTCATATCCGGTTCGTAAAATATTATGGGCGAGTCGTGGTACTTTGCTGCAACTGCGCATCGGCTCTTTGCAATACCTCTGGTTTTAGCGTTACAAGAATCTCAAATTTCACCTCAACCTTATCCCCTTCTCCGGCCCCCGTGCTGATAAGGTCAACTCGCGAAAAACCATCAGACTGCTCAAGCGCCAAGATCACCTTCCCCAAGTCGGTGTATGTCGGGGTTACTCCGCGAAGGCTGAATTGGCTATTATCTATGGTCGCCTGCAAGCTTAAATACTGAGCTCGCTTGTAGGCACTTTTGCCAAGCTCAGTCCATAATTTGGTCCAATAAAGATGTTTATCCAGAAGGCTTGTAAATGACTGTAACGCCGCTTGGGCAAGTATCGCCTGATTCGCATCTTTCTCGAAGGCCCTGATCTTAGTAGTGATATCTTGCATTTGAGACTCCGCCTCAAGGACTTGAGAGGTCGCGCGGCCCTTGTATGAAAAGAGTATGCCCCACGCTCCAAGCTCGAGCGCTACCAGTCCGGCGAGAACCCAGAGTAACGCCTTCCCAGAGCCCCTGGGCATTTCGGGCACATGTAAGCGGCCTTTAGTGCGGCCGTCGCCCTGTAAAAGATTGATTTCAGCCATGGTCTAAGCTTATAAAATTACTTTGCCCTCATTGCCAATCCTACCGAAACTGCTAATTGGGGGGCCATGTCGTTGAGATGATCCACAACTTGCGGATTACGAGTTATTTGAGTAAAAGGATTGCCCGTTTCAACCTTGGGAGAAAGGTTTTTGAATTCCTCGATAAGACCCGGTAATTTCGAGCCGCCTCCAGTCAGGATAATTTTTGAAATTTTTTTGCCTTGGTTCTCAGTTATCCGGATGATCTGCTGGACTTCCTGCTTGATTATTTCTATGACATTGCGAGTTACACCGAAAGCGGGCGATGCGGGACCTTCCTGAAATGACGTCCGCTTCATCTGCTCGGCGCGTTCAAAACTCAATCCCATGCTGTGCGCGATACTGGTCGTGATAGTATCCCCGCCAATAGACAAATGCCGGGTAGCCCATAAATAACCGTGGTGCACGACGCTTAAGATGGTAGATTTCGCCCCGATGTCAACCAGCAATATACTGCTCATGTCTTGCTCGCCTATCAATGATCTGATCAAGGAAAGCGACTCGATCTCAAGCGCGACAACTTCAAACCCTGCCTGTTCGGCCAAGCTCACATAATTATTGATGACTGTTTTGGGAACGGCAGTAAGCAGCACCGGCATTTTTGCAAGATCGTCAGCAGTTACGAGCTTGCTCGGCGTCTTGGGCGGTTGCGCTTCTTCCAAAATTTGCCAACCGAGATTCACATCGGTTAAGGGTAGGGGAATATATTTTTTCGCCTGGTACTCCACAGACTTCTGTATTTCTTTCTCCGACATTGGGGGAAAATTCAGGATGGAAACGAATGCAAGATTGGATGGCAGCGACATGATTATCCGCTTACAGCTGAATCTTGATCGCTCATACAAGGTTCTCAAAACATTCGCGGTTTGGGCAACGACATCAATCTTAGCAGCCGAGTCGGCCGGATAGTACACATTTACCAGACCGTAACTTTCGAGAATGAATTTGTCATTTTCTTTCTTGAGCTGAACCGCTTTGATGGAGGAAGTGCCTATATCGATGCCGAGGGTGCTGGAAGATTTGGAAAAGAAAAACATTTAGCCTTTAGTATTTATTTCGAACCGAGTCAGAATGCAAAAATTATACCATGCTTTGCGCGAGTATGTCAAAAAATGGTTTTTTTCCTCTTCCCACGTTTAGGGAGTTAACATTTCAACCTTTTCCACAAACACGTACCACGGCATACCACCCCATATCCGCACCCTAGGCAAGGCGAATTGTCTCGCTCTCGACATTGTCGTTCCTTCTTGCGTCGTGAATCCGAGCGCATAACCCGCGCGGGAAACCAACAGTACTGCGGCACTGTCATGCAGACCATATGGGTAAACGAAGGTAATGATTGGATGCCCCAAAAAATTCTCTAATTCCGATTTCGAGTCCTCGATTTCTTTCTTGGCGTCTTTCGACTTGGTGAGGTCACTATGTGACTGCGTATGAGAGGCGATGCTGATAATTCCTGATTGGTCTAGTTCTCGTATCTCCTCCCAGGTCATATATCGGTTCTGACCATCACCCAAAAATCCGGTGACAATAAACACCGTGGCTTTGAATTTATATTTTTTTAGTATTGGAAAAGCCGCAGTGTAAAAATCCTCGTATCCATCATCAAAGGTGAGCATGATGCTCTTCTGTGGTAGTGCCTCTTTCTTCTGCAGTACGGCAAGCAGATCGTCGGGGGTTAGGGTAGTATACCCCTGGTGGTTTAAGAATTTCATTTGCTTTTCGAATTCCTCGGCTGACACTGACAGACCGTACCCTAAACTGTCACCCGGGTCGATGACCGTACGTATAGAGTGATAAGTCAGGACGGGTAGAGATTGCGCCATCTCGCCCGTTGCCGCCTGCTCGCCAATATCGGTTAAGACTTGTGGAACTTGTGAGGCTTGCGACAGTGGCTCGGAGGATGCTGGAAACGCTCGATGCGGGGCCAATGCGAAGCCGGACTCTCGATCCGCCGCTTGTGCTAGAAAAAAAATAGCAGCGGAAGCTGCTACCACGCTGAGAAAAATTACAGTACTGTAGAATCGTCTCGATATCACTGGGGTATGCTATTTTTTTCTGAAGTACTATCCGTTCAGGAAAGTACTTGCTGAGTGAACGCTCCGGCGCGACTCTATGCCTTCCTCTACTATATATCCATATATGCGGACCGTACCGGGATTGAACCGGTCACCTACGCCTTGTCGCCCAGATGGACCGACTCGACCTAACCCCGTTAAATACCACTATGGACCTAGGGAGAATCGAACTCCCACACCCCGGATGCAAACCGGGTGCACTACCACTATGCTATAGGCCCCCGGAGGAATTTAACGGGGCAAGAATGAGCTAACGGCCATAAAGATGTACCCGATAAAAACAGTAAACCTAGGGCAGGATACCAATCGGACAGGGAAAGCTATAACTGCATTAGCAACACGATGATAGAACCGACCACAAGAACGAGCGCGATGAGACGGATAGCCGTATAGGTGCCTCCGAGTCCGCCTCCGAACATTCGTTCGGCATCAGGGTCTTGACCCATGAATTTGTATATGGCCTTGGAAAACCGCAAAATCAGTATTCCTAGGACAAATCCGCCGATGAGTAAGTAAGTATTCATATCGATGTTTCTTATATATTACGCACACTGGTGGGCGATCCAGGACTCGAACCTGGGGCCTCGTCATTATCAGTGACGCGCTCTAACCACCTGAGCTAATCGCCCATACATCATTCGCGGAAGACCCCTTAGAGAAAGAAAATCCTCCCAAGTCCAGCAAAACTGTCCATACTCTACCATGTCGGGCGAAAGCTGTAAATACAAATCCTGTGCCTGACGATTCTGCCGTTACATAAAATACGTTATACTTCCTATAACTTCTTTATTACAGATATGAAATTTTTTGATGTAACATTGCCGCTCTCCCCGTACCTTGTCTCGTGGCCCGGCGATGTCAAATTCTCACGCAAGGAACGTCACAGAGAGGCAACTACGTCACGGCTGGTGATATCGTCGCATGCCGGCACGCACATAGACGCTCCGAGGCATTTCTTTTTTCGCAAATCCGGCGTGGACGCAATCGCTTTGAGCAAGCTGGTGGGCAGAGTGCGCGTGGTTTCGGTCAATGCCCGCAGACTGATCATGCCTTCCGATATAAACTTTGAACCCAAACGCGGAGATAAAATATTATTCAAAACGCGTAACTTCAGTCTCGTCAACAAGAGAAAATTCACTGCCGACTATGTCTCCATGAGCCTGGAAGCGGCTCGTATCTTGGCAAGAAAGAAAGTCGACCTGGTAGGAATTGATTACTTGGGAATAGAAGCGGCGGACGCCCCCGGTTTCCCTGTTCATAAGGTACTCCTTCGCGCAGGGGTCGTAATCTTGGAGGGACTTGACCTATCCCGAATCCAGAAAGGTCAGTGGAACATTGCGGCACTTCCGTTGAAAATAAAAAACGGCGACGGGAGCCCGTGCCGAGTCGTGGTTTGGAAATAACAAGGGGCTAGTCCATGGAAACCTTGAGTACTTCCTCGATAGTAGTTTTGCCCTCCAGCACTTTTGCGAAACCATGGTGGAATATAGTGAGCATGCCTTCATTGATCGCTTGATTCGTTAAGATGGTCATCGAACTGCGGCGCTGCACCAGCTCGCGCATGGTATCTGACATCTCGATCACCTCGAAGATCGCCGTGCGCCCCCTGTATCCCGTGTAATGACAGACTTCACAGCCCTTACCCCGGTACATGGTGAGTCCGCCGGTCGAGCGTAGCTTTTCTTGCAGCTGTGCTTGGAACACCTGCGACAAGCCGTGTTGCTGGTCAAGGTCCTTAAAGGCGGATTGATCAAACTGGAATTCCTGCAGGCACGACGTGCAATTCAGGCGCACCAAGCGCTGGGCGATGATAATGCTGACCGCTGAAGCAATCAGATAAGACTCAATCCCGATGTCGGCAAGGCGTATCAATGCGCCCACTGCGTTTCGCGTATGCAGGGTAGACAGCAACAACCGGCCAGTGAGAGAGGCTTGCGTGGCGGCGGCGGCGGTTTCTCGATCTCGAATCTCCCCCACCATGATGACGTCGGTATCTTGGCGGAGTAGACCCCGCAACGCCGTGCTGAACGTCAACCCCACGCCGGGATTGACTTGAATCTGATTTATTCGCTCTATCGAATACTCGGCCGGGTCTTCGATCGTATAAAAATTCGAGGTGTTGCCGCGTTCCGAAAGCAGAAAACGCAGCAGAGTATAAAGCGTCGTCGTCTTACCTGTGCCCGTCGGCCCACACACCAGACCCATGCCGTAGGGCCTCCGCAGGCTCTGCTGGATGAGCGTCTGGTGCTGCTCGTTCATACCAAGCTCTTCCATTGATTCGCTTTGCTTCTCCTGTCTTAAGAGGCGGATGGCGACCTTCTCCCCAAAAATAAGCGGCATGACCGAGACTCGAAAATCTATCACCGTCGCTTCCATGGTTCCTGAGAATCTGCCGTCCTGGGGCATCCGATGCTCATCGGTCTTAAGGTCTGCAAGAACTTTGAACCGCGCGATGATCGCTTCATGCAGATCGAGGGAAACTTCCACGATATCATAAAGTATTCCGTCGACGCGGAACCGAACCATGCTCGCGTTGCGCATCGGCTCAATATGGATATCCGAAGACCCGTGGCTGGAAGCATAACTTAAAAATTTGCCGGTCAGGCTGGTCACCTGCTCCTTAGATGACGTTAGTCCTAAGATTTGAGTCAGTTCAGTTTCTTCCGCGGGAGTGAGAAATTTTTTTTGCATGCTTTTTGTTTCCTTAGGGAGTATGCGCTCATCAACAGCATAGCGCACTTAGGGACTTGTTTGAAGTCGCGTCGTCAGCAGCTGCCTTCCTTATCCCATGGCGTCCATGATGCGACTGGCGGCCAGGATATAAGCCGCATTTCTAAATGTAGTGTCGTGCGCCTTCTTAACTTCAAGCACATCTTGGAATGCCTGCACCATCTGCTTCTCGAGTTTCGCCAAAACCTGCTCTTTGTTCCAGGATTCTCCGTGTATATTCTGGTACCACTCATAGTAGCTCGTCGCCACCCCTCCGCTATTGGCCAAAATATCCGGGATGACCAGAACATTTCTTTTGGTAAAAATCGCATCTGCCTCATTCGTCGTCGGTCCGTTTGCCATTTCGATGATGATGCTCGCCTCAAGTTTCCTCGCGTTCCCCACATGAAGAACATTCTCAAGAGCCGCCGGCACAAGAACGGTGACGGGGAGCGCCAGAAGTTCCTCGTTGGAAATATTCTTGGCTCCAGGAAGATTCGTGACCGATCCTTTTTTCTTCTTATACTTTTCAACCCCTCCCACGTCCAAGCCGTCGGGCTGGTATATTCCACCCTTGCTGTCGGAGACCGCAACAATCTTAAGACCTAAGCTCCTAGCAGACTCCGCAAAAAAAGTGGCGACATTTCCGAAACCTTGGATGGCAACGGTTTTCTCTTTGGGCAACTTGATCAATTCAGCGCGCAGTGTCTCGCGCAACACCACGCTTCCCCCAAACCCGGTCGCCTCCTCCCTGCCCTGACTGCCGCCGTGCTCAATCGGTTTGCCGGTAAAGGTGGCAAGCGAAGAAGAGCCGGTAATCTTCTGGTATTCATCGAGCATCCACCACATGATCTGTCCGTTGGTATTAACGTCAGGAGCGGGGACATCAAGCTGGGGCCCGAGGATTGGGTACATCTTTCTGATATACCCGCGGGAAAGTCGCTCCAGTTCTCCCGGCGACAGCTTCTTGGGATTGACAATGACACCGCCCTTGCCGCCGCCGAAAGGGACGTTGACAACGGCGTTTTTGAAACTCATCCAGAAGCTTAGGGCCTTCACTTCGTCGAGGCTGACCTGTTCGTGATAGCGAATCCCCCCCTTGTATGGACCGCGGGCGTTGTTGTGCTGGCTGCGAAATCCTGTAAAAATCTTCTGGCTGCCGTCATCCATGTCCACCGGAATAGACACCTCGGTATAGCGATCGGAGTGTTTGAGCTGTTCTAGCTTCTTTGGATCAAGCGGGGTGATCCGGGCTGCCTGGTCTAGTTGTGCAATTGCTGTCTCAAAAGGATTATTCATGTTCTGTTTGCTAAAAAGGCTGCGGAGGTCTATTTTTCAAAATAAATAGAACAAATAAAATATTATCCGCAGTTCATCAGGTAGTATATCACGCGCGCCGCGAGGGAGCATATTATTGCCCAAAAAAAATGACCCCGAAGGGTCACGAAGTAACTGGATGGGGTGGGCTGATGACATCGATGATATATCGATGCCTGTTTTTCGCCGCGATGGCTGCGAAAATGATGCGAACAGAGCGAATCGTACGGCCCTGGGCGCCGATAACCTTCCCAACATCATCGGGGTGCGCACACACTTCAAATAGAGAAGATTCTCTGCCCACTCTTTCCGTAACGTGCGCTTCCTCAGGAATGTCGACAAGCGCACGGACCAGAGCCTCAAGTAGTTCTTTCGCGTCCATGGGTCCTCCCTTGACCTCTTGAAAATGTACATACTGAGGGGACTGCTAATACTACTCTATACTCAAATCAGTGTCAATGGAAGAGGTCTTGGGGTAGTGCATATTTATTGCGCATGCTCCGTTTCAAATCTATTCGCGGCCCATAGCCGGACATCGGCCTTGGTCTTGCCGTCACAGGAGACTATCAAATACCAGCCGGTATCGGGTGCGATCGTGGAACAGACTAGTCCAGTGGAAGGATTCAAAAAATGTGTCTGGATGTTCTCTTTCGGGACTTGGACGGTCAAGTCTTTGAGTCTCTTCATTTGCCACGGCTCCATATCTGCTTCGAAATGTCCGGAAAACGTGTTGAGCAAATTCAGAACTGTGCCCGGATTGGCGATCGGATTGAGGGCCATGATTTTTGCTCTCAACGCCTCAAGTACTTTGTCTTGCCGCCGGGAGCGGGCAAAGTCAGAAGCCTCGCCGTTGTTACCATGCCGGCTCCGGGCAAATTGCAGGGCCCTTTCGCCATCGAAATGCTGGGGGCCGGCCTCAAACACAACGTCGGGTAAGTATCCATTCTTTCCATCAGGATAGTAAGGGTCGTAGAAGGGCTTATCCACCACGACGTCAATCCCGCCCACCAGATCGATCGCCTCGCGAAAGCCTTCCGTATCAATCACGGCATAATAGTCAATCGGAATTCCAGTCCAGTCCTCCACTGCCGCTTTTGCGGCGGCGGGTCCCGTGCCCGGTTTACCCCATTCGGCGTACTTGTATGAGTCGTTGATCTTGTGCAGGCGCGGATCGTCAGGCATCGTAATCGCCAAGTCGCGGGGCACAGAAAGCAACGACATCGCAGTAGAAGTCGCACCACGAGCAAACTTCAAAGACAGTATGACGATTGTGTCGGGTGTGATGCTACCATATTGCCCCTCGCCGCCGACTCCGAGAAGCAAAATATTCAGCTCTCCCCGCTCTTCCTCTGCCAGTGGCTTATCGGATGCGAGCACCAGCTGACCCATGCTTGTGAAAATCTGCGCCGCCGACTTCTCTGGATACACCGATCTTGCCCAGCCAAACAGCCTGCTTCCACTGCTGTACGCGAACGCGAGAATGCCAAGAAACCCCACGGTCAATAAGTATGGCGTGAGGTTTTCCTTGTGATGATGTGCCGGGTTTGATTCTTGAAACATGTCAGAATGTCAGTCTCGCTGTATACAGTGTTGAGAGATACTATTATACAGGAAGTTCTTCAAGTCTATCAAAATGTTGGGGCCCATCTTACACTGCACATCCTCCGGAATTCCCAGCCGGCGCGGGACTGACTCGTTTTTGAATTTGCTGATAGCCGGAAGCGCTTGAGTACTCCGCAGTCAACACTTGGGAAGCCGGGACCGGCCAATCCTTGCCTTGGCTTTTGAAATACTTGGCCAGCGTCAGATACGTATCGGGAAACCAATAAGAGTTTGCGGCAAGCGCAGCTTGGTACATTTCCTGTTCACTTGCGCCTTGTGCGGCCGCCAGTTCCAGCAGACCGAGCATCGCCATGCCATGATTGCAGTCCGGGAAATGCGTCGGGTTATCGCAGCAAGGCCGATATATGTTTCTTGCTATTCTATCTACCAGCGCCTGCTCTTGTTCCGTCAGGCTCATGAAGGTATGCCTTGCGAAATGCTTCATCGGATCACCCTTCGCTAGCGTCCAACCGCCTGTTGAAGCGTAATTGGCCGCTGCGCCATATTGCGGAGAGCTCATTTCTCCCGTCTCGAGAATAACATTCGAGTTTCCCAGTCCCAGCGCCCATAGAAGATTCAGAAGAAACGGCGCGTTATCTTGGTCGATGCGCAGGTGTCCCGAAGTAGCGCCGTCCAAGAAACCTCGAAGTTGTTCCTCCAGTCCGCCGCGCTGCCCGTAAAGGGCTTCAAGCTTTGGCAAATCGATTACGCCGGCGCTCACCAGCTGCTTGCCGATATCGCCCCAGGTTACGGCCAGTTCTATGCCGCCACTCGGTATGACTGACGAGGTTAATTCCTGATCATACCCTCCCGCCTCATTCGAAGCTTGGTCAGAACGCGAGGGCACGCTTTGTCCCAGCAATTTATAATACAGCGGCTTCCTTTCAATATGGATGCCGACGCCAAACAGGGGATTTTCAGCAATCAGGATAATAAGTAAGAAAACAATTAGTGAGATAAAAAAAGTTTTCTTCATCCCTTTTAGAAGCTTCTCGGGGTTGACGTAGTTTTTGAATTCTGTCAAAGAATTTTTCCGCATCAGGACGGCGTTTATGGCGACAATAATAGTAGACAACGACATAAAGACTGCGGCTAAGGCAGGTTGAAGGATGATGCCCCAGGAAGCGAGCACTCCGGCTGCCAGGGGAATAGCTACGACATTGTAGCCAGTCGCCCACCACAAGTTCTGAATCATCTTTTGGTAGGTGAGGCCTGAAAGCTTGATGATTTTGGGAATATCCCGGGGGTCGTTCTTGACCAGAATAATCCCCGCTGACTCGACGGCGACGTTGGTGCCCGCGCCAATGGCAATGCCCAGATCGGCTGCGGCCAGCGCTGGTGCATCGTTGACGCCATCGCCCACCATGGCCACCTTTATTCCCTTACTCTGCAAGCCCTGCACCTTCTCGGCTTTTTGATCAGGCAAGACCCTTGAAAAATACTCGTCGAGCTGCAACTCTTTGGCTACCCATGCCGCTACATCTTCCGAGTCGCCTGTGATCATGGCGGTTTTCAATCCCAATTGTTTCAACGCGGTGATGGCTTCTCTTGATTCCGGGCGAATAGTATCGGCAAGCGCTATAGCACCTGAGAATCTCTTCCCGGAGATGACATAAATAATGGTCTTACCTTGCTTGCTCAATGCATCAAGTCGCTGAGTAACAGCGGGCGCTGGGGTAATGTTATTTTCTTCAAGCAAGGCCGCGTTGCCAACTTGTACTGACTTACCGCTGACAGTGCCGGCAGCCCCCCTGCCAGGTAAACGCTGAAAATTCTTTACTGCGGAAAGCTTGATAGTTCTTTTGCCGGCCTCGCGGACGATGGCACGGGCCAAAGGATGCTCAGAATGACTGTCAACCGATGCCGCCAAATGCAAGACCGCGTATTCCTGTTCTAACCCAGGCACTATTTCAGAAACTCCGAACTCTCCCTGCGTTAGGGTGCCGGTTTTGTCGAAGAGTACGATATCAATGCTCCGAGCGGATTCCAAGGCTAGTCGTTGCTTGATCAAAAGTCCATTCCGTGCCGCCATGGTCGTGGAGATCGAGGCCACCAGCGGTACAGCGAGTCCCAGCGCGTGGGGGCAGGCTACTACGAGTACCGCAACCAGCCGTTCGGTTGACGTAACAATACCAGCCCCCGAAGCCAGCCAAGCGATGAATGTCGTAAGGCCTGCAGTAATTGCAATGATAGTAAGATAGTATGCCGCCTTGTCAGATAGAATCTGCAGTCTAGACTTCGACGCCTGGGCTTCGGCGACCAGACGCATCACTCCGGCAAGAAATGTCTTCTCGCCGATCTGGGTGACCTTGATTTTCAGGCTACCGTCGCCATTTATCGTGCCGGCGATAACCGAATCTTTTGCCTTTTTCGCAACCGGCTTCGACTCGCCCGTAATCATCGACTCGTTCAATTCTGACATGCCTTCGATCACCATTCCATCAGCCGGAACCTTGCCGCCTGGTTTGATAAGCATGACATCACCCTCTTTTAATTCCGCAAGAAGCACGGTTTTTGTCCCATTCCCGACAATAATTTCTGCTTTATCTGGCAAGAGCTTGGCAAGCTCGCGCAAGGCGCCCTGTGCGCCTGTCACTGCCCGCATTTCCAGCCAATGGCCCAAAAGCATGATGGTGATCAGGGTAGTGAGCTCCCAAAATAGCGTGTGTTCGGGTGCGGCAAAAGTCGCGTACACGCTATACGCATATGCAGACACAATAGCGATGGCAATGAGCGTCATCATACCAGGGAGCTTGGCTCGTAATTCCCGCCAGGCTCCGGCAACAAAAACCCAGCCGCCATAGAAAAAGACAACCGAGCCCAAGACGAAAGGCAGAAAGGGAGCACCCACAAACATCGGCGGCTGCCAGCCAAATACTTTCATCGTAAGCTCCGAGTAGAGAAGGACGGGCAGGGTTAAGATCAGACTCACCCAGAACTTTCGCTTGAACTGCAACGTGCTGTGTCCTTCGTGCTTGTTGAAATCGTCCTTATGGCCGGCATGCCCCGACCCCGAGTGGACGCGCTTGTCAGGCACGAGATTCATGCCGCATTCCGGACACATCCCCGGGCGCGTGCGTATCACCTCGGGATGCATCGGACAGATATATTGTGTACCTTCGTGTGCCATCGGATTTATGCTGGTATTGATAGTGTACAAAAGAGAATAAGAGCCCTACTTCTTGATGTTATTGAGCAGCGCTACAAACAGCCAAACCGCAAGCACGGCTATGACATTCCATATCACCAGACCAGATAGGAACGTGCCGAGGGTGAGGACGTCGCGACTCATATCAATGTCTGTATGCAGTGCATATCTCATGAATCCGGGACGGATGCCCGGAAACAGAGCCACGCCAATATAGCAGACCACATAAACTATACTAATCCAGGCGGCTGCAACTTTTAAAATGTTTTTAGTGTCGATCATATTTTCATTAAAGTGTCGCGGCAAAGCCGTGAATTAAAGATTAAAAAATTTTTCTTCATAACAATCTAATACTTGGAATTAATTACTAATTCGACCTTTGGTTATTATAGTGATGCTTACTCTGATTTTCGGATGGTTGAGAATCCAAGGGCTTATCTTTACCCCGTTTTGACTTGATCATGCCCCAAATATGGAAACCGATCATTGCCACGACAGCAACAATAACAACCCAACTCAACGGCGAGAATGATCCTGGGTTTGATAATAAAATCAAGAGTACGGGCAGGGTACATCCAATCATCATCACCCACATCATCCGGGAATCATGGCCGTGTTGGTTTACTTTATGATCCATATATTCCAAATTACTTATTTTTAAGCTTGCTTGAATGCATGATACTTTTTAAAATCCATGCAACCAAAACGGCCTCGACAATAATGATGATCGTCCTGATAGTTGGGCTGTTCAGAAAAACTAACAGAGCGTGATAGGAATGAAGGATCGTGCCGTAGATATTCGGCATTTGAGATTATTTATACCACTGTTCCCGCCATTCTTTCATCTGAATTATTTCTTTGCTTTGGGCGGAAATAATATCATTAGCCATGCTTTTGATCTCCTGATGCTTGGCGTTCCGAAGAGCCTCATTAGCCATATCAATCGCGCCCTCGTGATGAACTGTCATTTCATCAATGAAAGCTCTGTCAAACTCATCTCCGGTTTTATTTTCAAGCCCCGACATCATATCTTCCATAACGCCAGACATATTTTGGTCATCGTCGTGGTGGTCATCCATCATGTTTAAATTCCCCATCATACCGTTTGTTGCCGTCATTCCCATCATACTCATCATACCGGCGTTCTGATTATTTACGGCGGTGCTGGCAAATACCCAAGCAAGAATAATACCGGCCAGAAGTCCGATAATTCCATAAAGTATATTTTTGTTGTCCATATAACGTCCTTTCTTATTTTACTAGTTAAAAATGATTAAAAATAAAATTAGCAACATTCTTTGAATAAATCTTCGTTTTTAGCATTTGCAGAACCATATTTTTTCCTAGACAGGAATACCGTTATAATCCCTAGGATCAATAGAAATCCGAGCCCTTTGTACAAGCTCAACCCGATAATAAAATAGATAGCTGACAAACCGAGAACAACCGTTAACGTCTTCCATAATAAGCCAAACCTGATTCCATATTTATCCGCAACCGCGCCCATGCTTGCACCCATGAGAATTGCAATGACCATCGGGTCTGCCCATTTTTGATTTGCGTATAATCCGATAATTCCACCGACCCAAGTGACGACCACGCCGGCGCAAATCGGGCATACAGAAACTATTTTTGCCTTATGGAGGAGAGTAAAAATTATGGTTATGGCCGCAATTGAAGAAAGAAAATAAACCATAGATTACAGCGATAAAATTACGAACGCCAAGACAATCATAATCAATCCCGCGGCTATTTTCATATATTTATTATTTGCTCTCTGGAACGCCTGAACTTTATCGATCAAACCTTTATTGCGTGCAATCAGCAATATTACAACGAGAGGCAGA
>Ga0155012_127_pt2 | contig 21007 bp, 20 predicted proteins | sample RifCSPhighO2_01_FD_105980 | JGI IMG/M metagenome (GOLD analysis project Ga0155012, IMG submission 105980) | Candidatus Doudnabacteria bacterium RIFCSPHIGHO2_01_FULL_50_11 | reverse complement strand
CGCCATATCCGAGGTCGGACACGTCCGGCCGCGTTCGATTGAGCGCGAAATGCAAGAATCATATCTGGACTACGCGATGTCGGTGATCGTATCTCGCGCTCTGCCTGATGTGCGCGATGGCCTCAAACCGGTTCATCGTCGGGTGCTCTATGCTATGCAGGGGCTTGGTCTTCGCGCGAATGCCAAATTCCGCAAGTCAGCCACGGTGGTCGGGGAAGTCTTGGGTAAATATCACCCCCATGGGGACGTGGCAGTATATGATTCTTTGACCCGACTGGCTCAGGATTTCTCTATGCGCTATCCTCTTGTGTTGGGCCAGGGTAATTTCGGAAGTCTTGATGGGGACAGCCCGGCGGCCATGCGGTACACGGAATGCAAGCTGACCAAGATTGCGGAGGAAATGCTTCGGGATCTGGAAAAGGACACCGTCAAGTGGATGGATAATTATGACGCGACCCGGCAGGAGCCGCTAGTCCTTCCCGCCTATGTGCCCAACCTCTTGCTCAATGGGACACTCGGCATCGCCGTGGGCATGGCCACGAACATTCCACCACACAATCTCCGAGAGATCGTGGATGCGAGCATAAAGCTCATTGATAATCCCGACGCTTCTCACGCTGATCTGATGGAGATTGTCAAAGGTCCGGATTTCCCCACCGGGGGTGTCATCTACAACTGGCAAGCAATCAAGGAAGCTTACGCGACAGGCCGGGGCGGGATTGTGATTCGCGGGCGGACTGAGATCGAAGAAGTCAAAGACGGACAGTTTCGCATTGTGATTACTCAGATACCCTTCCAAGTCAATAAGGCAACATTATTGCAGGAGTTCGCCGATCTGGTAACCGACAAAAAGATAGAGGGCATCCGTGACATTCGCGATGAGTCGGACAAAGATGGGGTGCGGATTGTCATTGATCTTAAGAAAGACGCTCTGTCGAACAAAATTCTCAATCAACTCTACTCGCATTCCCAACTCCAGTCGACATTCCATTTGAATATGCTCGCATTGGTGGACGGGATTGAGCCGCGGGTACTGAACATCAAGTCTGTTCTTGAATATTATATCAAGCACCGCCAGGAAGTTATCCGAAAACGCACGGAATTTGATCTGCAGAAGGCAAAGGACAGGGCACATATTCTGGAAGGCTTGTCTCGCGCGCTTGACCATATCGACGCGGTCATAGCCACGATCAAGAAATCTGAGACGAAGGAGGTCGCCCATGCCAATCTGGTCAAGAAATTCAAACTTTCCGAACTCCAGGCGGCGGCAATCCTTGAAATGCGCCTTTCGACTTTGGCCGGTCTGGAACGCAAGAAAATTGAAGACGAATTGAAAGAAAAGCGCGCTCTGATCACCGAGTTGGAAGGTATCCTGAGATCACCTAAGAAAATCCTCGGTCTCATCAGATCGGAGCTTTTGGAAATCAAAGACAAGTATGGGGACGAACGCAGGACTGAAATGGTCAAGGCACCTTTGGGTGAATTCAAGCCCGAGGACCTCATCCCGGAAGAGAATACCATCGTCGCGATTACCAAAACCGGGTATGTCAAGCGGGTGCCGCCCGATACTTACCGCACTCAGAGCCGGGGCGGGAAGGGCGTCATCGGCATGACTACGAAAGACGAGGATGCGGTCGAACTTCTGATCACCGCCTCCACCCACGACGAGGTCCTCTTCTTCACCAATCGCGGCCGCGTATTCCAAACCAAAGTATACGAATTGCCGCAGGCAACCCGCACCTCCAAGGGCCAAGCACTGGTCAATTTCCTGCAGCTGCAATCGGGAGAAATTGCTACTGCAGTCTTATCAAGATCCAAGAAGCACGGAGCGAAGTATCTAATCATGGCAACGAAAAACGGGTTGATCAAGAAAACCCCGACTCAAGAACTTGAAAAAGTTCGGCGCTCCGGACTGATTGCCCTAAACCTCAAAGACGGCGACGCGCTCGAATGGGTCAAGCCGACAAGCGGAGACGACGAAATCCTCCTAGCTACCACCTCAGGGCAGGCGATCCGTTTCTCCGAGCACGATGCGCGCCCGATGGGCCGCGCGGCCGCGGGTGTGCGCGGGATAAGGTTGAGGGCGAAAGATAGCGTGATTTCTCTGGAAGTGATTGATCGCAAACGCGCGCCGACGCTCGAGCTATTCGTTCTTTCTGAAAACGGTTTGGGTAAACGCACTGAACTCAAATATTATAAGACCCAGCATCGGGGCGGGAGTGGAATCAAGACGATGAAAGTCACTCCTAAGACAGGCCCGATCGTTTCCACCCACATAATCGATCGCGATTCAGAGCAGGATCTCGTAGTGATTACGGAAAAGGGCCAGACATTGCGCACGCAGATGAAGAAGATTTCTTCTATGGGACGAGCAACACAAGGAGTACGTGTGATGAAGCTCGATGCCGGCGATAAGCTTGCCAGTTCTTCGCTTGTATAAGTTGCTGAAAGCCTCAATAGAAGCCCCGGTTTTCTAAGGCTTGCTAATTGGCTATACTATCCTTGAATCATTAAGGGCGTGTAGCTCAGAGAAGAGCAGCCCCGCACCTTTTTATACAAAACCGGGGCGCGTAGCTCAACGGTAGAGCATCTGTCTTATACACAGATGGTTCTAGGTTCGAATCCTAGCGCGCCCATTTGAAAGGTGCGGGGCGGGTCCTAGGTTCGAGTCCTAGCACGCCCACCAGGACGAGAACCTAAGGAAAGGGGTCGGGAAAACATAAGTTTTCCCGCTGTGGAAATGTTAAAACCGCAAGGTGTTAAAGCGGAGCCGCTTGCGGCGAGCAAGGGCGAGTCCTAGCACGCCCACCACAATCAAACTTTCCGATTTTTGAAGTAAATTATGACATTTTTATCAAAAATAGAAAAAGTAGCCGTCCTGTTTTTTGTAACAATCGGTAATACACTTTTTATCAGTTATATCTTAACTGCAATTTTTGCAATTTCAGGACTAAGTAAGTTATCGCAATTTTTATATTTATTTAATCTCCTCGTTCTATTTTTGATCTTAAGATACTTTTGGAAAAAGTGGTCTCACTCTCGATTAGTTGTGTGGACTGGGATTTTCATTTTTTTAATTGGGCTAATATTTAATGTCTTATCTCCTGCCCGACTAGCATTTCCAGCCAATGTCGCAGCTTTCCAAATTTTCATATTATTCACGCCATTTTTTTTAATTCTGCCAATTTTGGGCCCCCTAACTTTAGCCTATGCTCATTTTAGAGGTTTGCTAAAAAATCAAAGTGAAATTCCATTAAGTCCGCCTCCATCGGTAATTGGCGTAGAACCTGAACAGACAAAGAGAAAAATAGGAAAACATGTGGTAATTGCCATTGCGGTAGTAATCATTTTAATCATCGCTTTTCCTGCCTACTATATTTTTCACACTGGGACGAAAGACGTTGCTGCACCTGAAGATCCTCTGGTCGGGAAAAAGATTACGCTTGGTGTCCCCGTGGCATATAGTCGAGATTGCACCGGCTGCGGTGGTTCGCCAAGGGAATTAGAAGTCAATCGTAATGTTGTATGTATCTATGAGGCGGATGGTTTTGGGTCATATCTATACAAAGATAAAGTTAAAAATATAACTTATGTGCCTACAACGATGGAATTTACTGTTAGTGAAGTCTTTAAACCTCATCATTATGGCATTACTAGCATAGACTCTGGTCCAGGTGATTATCGAGTTGCAGTTCTGAAAGACAGAAATGGCTTGTTATCAACAATTTTGGCAGACGAGGTTGAATCGAAAAAGGTTTGTTTGAACAGAACCCCGTCTTATCTTGATAAACTCTTTCAATATATTGAGACTGCTGACAAAGTGAAAATTGAGCTGGCACTTTACGATGTTATGACAGGAAAGTCCGACCGCACAACCCAGCAAGAATTTATCAATTCTTTACCCCAACGATATAATTTTTCAAAGGTCGACGCAGTCGATACCACTCTTATTCCGGGTCTAGTTGGAGTGCAAATGGATGTAGATGCTAATGCTCTAGCTTTTCTTGTTGCTTCAGGTTTGGACTATAAGGTTTGGGAAATTACTGGTCTTGACCCCGACTACCAAAGCTCGCTGACACCATCGGAAGTTTCTGGTATGAATCGCGCGCCTATTTATTAAGATAGGTCGCAACTTTCAAAAAATGTTCGAGCAGAATTGTATAATTCCACCAAAAAAACTAATCTAAAAAAATTATATGGAAATAGATTTTGGTGAACACGATGTCACTGCAGCTGATGAACACGCTGAGATTGGACTGCGGCATATGAAGCATCGCATGTCACGAGAAGAACGGCAGCAGCTCTTCCGCGAAACCAAACGTGACGGACGAGCAATTTTCTCTGAGAAGGGTAAGAAATATGTTCTCAAGCGGACCGACCGGGGAGACTATACAATTGAACGAGAATAATCATATAATATATGGACCTACAATTGGGGCGATACAGAATCAATAGCCATGATGACCCGCACTCTGTGCAGTGGCTCAAACATTTACGCAAAATAGACCGGCAAGAACGACGTATTCTCTTCGGCCAGGCGGCTCACAAAGGACATGTAGACTTTTCCCCGAAAGAAGGCGTCAACCTGAAACTTCGTTACAATCCCAACGACAAGAGCTTTACCCTGCACCATGAGTGATTGGTGACTTGCAATTTTTTCTTACCTGTGCTATAATTATATATGTAAGGTAAGGCGTCCCGAGATACAGTTTCGGGATTTTTGAAACAAAAACAAAAACACAAACCCCAGACTTCAAAGTCTGGGAAATACCCCGGGCTTATTCGCTCGGCAGACTAGACTCCTGCCCTGCAGGAGCTCTGGCAACAAATAGCTCTTTCAAAAACCTCACTTACCCAAAATAATCCCGATTGTATCGGGATTTTTTGGTCTCCTCAATTGCTGTATAATACCCGAGGCTGCCATTTCTTTCCTTCATGAGTGACAAAACATTCTATCTGATCGCCCACAATATCCGCAGCTTATATAATGTCGGCTCAATCTTCCGGATTGCTGATAGTTTTCGAGTCTCGAAAATATATCTGACTGGCTACAGCGGCACCCCCCACAACGTACGCTTGCGCAAGACGGCATTAGGGGCGGAGCAAAATGTGCCGTGGGAGTACAGCAGACAAGTCAAGCGACTCATACACACACTCAAGCAAAAAAAAATTACGATTGTTGGATTGGAAAATAATATTTCCGGCACGACCCTCCTCAATAAATTCCGTCCGCGCTTCCCGCTCGCGCTCCTCTTGGGGGAAGAAATTGCTGGAATTCAAAAACCGCTGCTACGATTGTGCGATTCGGTCGTTGAAATTCCCATGCATGGAGAGAAAGAATCACTAAATGTGGCGGTGGCGTGCGGTATTGCATGCTATCACATAAGAACCGAAGCTGGATGAATATAGTATTTGCCCAAAACGTGCTAAAATTAGAGTATATTAAGGCCCGGTTATCCTTTATCTAGAATTTTAGTCATTTACTTTCCCTGCCCATGTCTGGACATTCTAAGTGGGCCCAAATCAAACATGCGAAAGCCTCGCTCGATAAAAAAAGAGGGTTAGCTTTCTCCAAGCTTGTTCGCCAGATTACCGTCGCCGTGCGAGAGGGGGGGACAGACCCGGAAGCTAATTTCAAACTCAGACTCGCTGTTGAAAAAGCCCGTGAGGCTGAAATGCCGAAAGATAATATTGAGCGGGCAATCGGAAAAGCTGCAGGCGGAGGCGAAGGGGGACAGATTGAACAAATTACCTATGAAGGTTACGGGCCTTTCGGCACAGCCTTCTTAGTCGAGGTGGCCACGGATAACAAAAATCGGTCTTCAAGCACCATTCGTCATATCTTCGAAACTCACGGAGGCACTCTGGCACAGCCCGGTTCAGTGACCTGGAATTTTGAAAGTCGTGGGCAGATTCTAATTGAACGCGGTGCGGAAGATCTTTCGGACTTAGAGCTTGCCGCAATCGACGCGGGTGCGGAAGACGTCAAAATATCGGAGGAAGGATTAGAAGTCTACACTGCGCCGGTTGACTTGCAAAAAATCAGACAAGAATTGGAAAAGATTGGAGCAAAAATCTCAAGTTGTGAAATAATCATGTCGCCCAGAACTCCGATTCAGCTTTCGGATGAGCAGTATCCGATGATACAACGACTCTATGATGAATTGTCAGAACAGGAAGAGGTAGTAGCTCTCTTTACTTCAGCAAACCTCTAGTATGGTATCAATATGAACATTTTGGGATTGGATCCTGGGCTTGCAACGACTGGATATGCGATCGTTGCCCGGGATCACTCAACTTTTCGAGCGCTGGACTGGGGTATCATCATAAGCCCAAAGACTCTTTCTCTCCCGCAACGCCTTGAACATATTACAAACGATCTTTCTTCATTACTTAAACGATGGAGGCCCAAGATAGCGGTGGTTGAATCTGTCTACTTCGCGAAAAATGCTAAAAGCGCCATCGCGGTTTCCCACGCTCGGGGTGTTCTATTGCTCACGCTCCGCAAACATCGTGTGGAAGTCATAGAGATTACCCCGTTGCAACTAAAATCCCGAATTGCTTCTTATGGCAATGCATCGAAAGATCAAGTTCAATTCATGGTCAAGCGTCTGCTCGGCCTCAAGACGGCACCTCGGCCAGACGATGCAGCGGACGCGCTTGCCCTGGCATTATGTGGAGGAATAAAAGCATAGCATGGCAGAAAAAAAACACTTGAAAATCGCCCATATTATCGCTGAAATTGCACCCTTTTCCAAAATTGGTGGCTTAGGCGATGTTGGTCGAGATCTTCCGAAGGCGCTACTGCGTCTGGATCAAGAAATTATTGTAATCTCACCCTACTACAGTCTTGTTCGTAAGCAAGAACTGCAAAAAGAAAAAATTGAAGGGCCATCACCGATAGAAATAGATGGAATAGATTATCCAGTCAGTTTCCGTAAGCACTCCACCGCATATGGGTTGACGGTCTACTTCATAGTCAACGAAGAGCTCTTCGGCTCTCATCAAAATGTTTATGACCAGGGCGACGATGATGCACTACGCTGGATCTTCTTCTCGAAAGCAAGCCTGGAGCTTCTAAAACATATCAATTTCCAAGCCGATATAATCCACGCCCACGATTGGACAGCCGGACTTGTGCCGAATTATGTTAATAGCCTATATCGTGACGACCTTTTTTTTAAAAAATCTGCGCTCGTATTTACGATTCACAATCTCAACCACCAAGGGACACTCACAATGCGTCGGGCTCGCCCGCATAAAGCCGATAAGGGGACCGGCTCGCCCCCCGAACAGCGCAGCTTCCGCAACTACATCAATTTCATGAAACGAGGAATCGTTAACGCGCAAGTCATAAACACTGTGTCCGAACGTTACGCGAAAGAAATTCTTACTCCCCAATTCGGAGCTGGGCTCGATCCGTATCTGAGGCGGAGGCGGGAGCACGTGTTTGGCATTATAAATGGGATTGATTATGAAGTCGTAAATCCTGCTTTTGACGGAGATGTCTATGTAAAATATGATTTTAATTCTCTAGAGAAGAAGGGGAAAAATAAAGCAGCACTCCAAAAAGAAGTGGGTCTTACAGTTAAACAAACCACTCCCTTGATCGGTCTTGTCAACAGATTATCCCAACAGAAGGGTTTCGCGCTAATCATGGAGGCGATGCCGGTACTCCTCAAAATGGATCTACAAATGGTGGTGGTCGGAAGCGGTAATAAGGATTATTTGAAATTTTTCCGGGAAATTGCACGTAAGCATAGAAGCAAGATCGGCGTCTATTCGCCATTTACCCAGGTTATGGCCTCGCGCGTATACGCGGGTTCGGATCTATATCTGATGCCCTCGCGTTATGAGCCCTGTGGCATATCTCAATTGATCAGCCTCCGATATGGATCAATACCAATCGTGCACTCCGTGGGAGGACTGCACGATACTATCACCGACTATGACCCGATTGCAGATTCCGGCAACGGATTTAAATTCGATGCGTATGCTACGCCAGAACTGCTTGTCGCTATCGCTCGAGCATGTGAAAGCTATAAGTACCCTTCCCAATGGAGCAAGCTTGTCCATCGGGCCATGAAGCAAACCTTCTCCTGGGAGTTGCCCGCTAAAAAATATCTAGATCTTTACCGTGTGGCACTGCGGGTTAATGCGCGAGGACACAATGGACACTGAACCAATCGTTGATCAACAGTTTATGGAAAATTTTTTCCGTTCCCACCTGGAACTGCTCGGGGCCTCGGAATTATTGGGGTTGAAAATTCTACGGCATGACCCGACTAAAGTCTTCGATCGCCGGGTGGTACTCGTCAAATACGAATTAGCGATTCGAAAGCCGGACGGATCGGTAGAAGAGCTAATCTTGCGGGGGAGCAAAGGGCCGGATGACAAGCGGATCAAAGCTTTCCACATCATGGACAATCTTGCGCGGCATGGATTTCTGGAATCAGCCTACAGCGTGCCGAGGCCGATTGGCTATTTTCCCGAATACGGACTGCTCCTCTACGTAAACATTCCCGGCACAACCATGATGGTAAGGATGGAGAGCGGCAAGGATCGGTTGGCCGAGATTACACGGGGAGCCATAGAATGGCTTATCCAATTCAATAACAAGAAGCCCCACGGGGTACTGGAAGCAAAATTTCAATGGGAGAAAGAACGGGAAATATTCAGTCGTCTGGTGGAGACTGTTTGCAACAAATACAAAACCCAATGCCCACGGATCCAAGCCGCCGTTGAGGTGTTGCTGCGGCAAGAGAAGGAGTTGCTCGATGAATCCCAATTCACGCTCGTACATGGAGATTTCCAACCCAATAATATCATCCTAACCGAAAGAGGGGTTGCGGTAATTGATTTTAATGATGCATTTTTTTTCGACGAATTGTATGATCTGGCATACTTCGTCACTCAGGTCCGCTTCATGTTACAACGATTCTCCCGCCAGACGCTTGATCCCCTGCTTGCAAGCTTGGTCAATCATTATTGTGCCGCGCGCCAGATACCAGAAGATGAAACCACGGAAAAAAAACTCGCCCTATTCACCGCCAAGTCTCTTCTCTCAATCAAGGCGCTGACAACCCATGAACAAGGTGAAAAAATATTGGAAGAAATCGAAACCTATGCGAAAAAAACAATTTGATCTCCACCTGCACACCTACTACTCTGACGGGAAAGATTCGCCTCGGAAAATATTCCAGCTTGCAAAAAACGCCGGGCTACGCCTTATCTCTATAACCGACCATAACAGCATAGGCCATGTCCGGGAAGAGGAGGCCCTTGCGCGAAAATTCCGAATCAACTATCTACCCGGGGTTGAGTTAAGCTGTAAATACGAAGGGCGCCATATCCATCTGGCCGGGTATGGCTTCAACCCCAATTCGGGCGTCCTGGCCACAACATTGCAAAAGATCCAGCGAGGCCGCAGAAAGGGTATACTCCAAGTCGTCTCGAAATTACGTAAATCGGGGTTCCATATAACCAGTCCCGAAATTCTAGGGCTGAAAGCAGAATATTATGGCCTAGCTCATATCATTGGCTTGCTTATGAAAAAACGCAATGATCGCCGGCGCATCCTGTCCGAGGTAGGCAGCACGGATATTTTTGCTATCATTAATCATTATTTCTCCGCCGCGTCTGACGCCTATGTACCGGAACGATATCTCCCTGCAGTTTCGGCTATCAAGCTTATCCGTCGTGCCGGAGGCATCGTTGCCTTAGCGCATCCCGGCGCGCACCTTCGGTACCAAGATGATCGATTAGTCGCTCAACTGAAAAAGGCCGGGCTGGAGTGCCTTGAAGTGTTCACGCCGAAACACAATTGGGATCAAGTTGTCCATTATGAGATGCTCGCCAAAAAACTCAATCTGATTATCACGGCAGGGAGCAATTTCCACGAAGATTTTCACCAAAACGATATTCCAATAGTCACTCCCATCGGATTCATGAAAACACCGGGGCGTATTTTCGATAAATTCAACTCCTATGCTCGAAGAAAGCTCGGGTTTCGTTTGCAATATTAATAAAATATGAAAAAAAAGAAATCTCCGTTGCGCATTTCTTTCGTTGCGGCAGAAGTTGCACCTTATGCAAAAGTGGGAGGACTCGCTGATGTGGTCGGGTCTCTGCCGAAAGCCCTTGCTGACCTTGGCTGTCTGCCACGTGTGATAGTACCTCGTTATGAACATATCCGACTTGCCGACATGGGGGCCGAACAGGTCGCTGTTTTTTCGATACCCTTCGCTGGACAGTCATACAACGCTAAAATATATCGCTCACAGCTTCTGCATGCGCGGGTTCCGCTCTATCTGATTGACCAGCCGATTTGGCTCTCTTCTGGAGATATTTACCGGCAGAAGGACAGTGTTTCTGATTCATCCTTTCTCTTAAAACGTTTTCTGTTTTTCTGCCTTGCTGCGCAAACCCTGATAACCAAGCTACGATTCGCTCCTCACATTGTGCACGTCCACGATTGGATGACGGCACCGCTGTGTTTATTGCCCGATCCAACAGGGCGAAATGCAAATGGCTCGAAACGAGTGCTTACGATCCATAATATCGGCAACGAAGGTTTTGCAAATGCCGAATTATTGAATCTAGTAGGCTTGACACTTCGCTCGTTTTCCCCGCTTACGCGAAGCAAAGACGATCATCATTTTTTCAATACCTTCGCACAAGCAATATTGGAAGCTGACTGTATCAACACTGTTTCGCCGACATATGCAAAAGAAATTTTAACTTCGAAGTTCGGAGGGGGACTGGAGCGGGTCCTAAAAAAGCGTGCCCGGAACTTACGAGGCATTCTCAATGGTATTGATACAGAATATTTCAATCCTGCCTCAGACCAATTCATTGCCGAACCATTCACGCAAGATTCACTCAAGCGAAAACCTGCTAATAAGCGCGATCTACAAAAAAATTTGGGGTTGCGGGTTTCCGATCCTGCGTTCCTCTGTGGAATTGTAACCCGCTTAAGCGAGCAAAAGGGAATTGAACTGTTAATCCACGCAATGAAACATCCTGTCAGTAAAGATATGCAATTCGCAATTTTAGGCGAAGGGAATGCTGAATATGAAGAAATCCTCCGGTCGCTCTCACACGACCATTCCGGCCAGATCGCTTTCTCGGCCAGATATGATTCGCATCTTGCAAGAAAGATCTACGCCGGAGCTGATGCTTTCCTGATGCCGAGCCGTTATGAACCATGCGGTCTGGCACAATTGATTGCACTGCGCTATGGTACTGTTCCGATTGTCCATGATACCGGAGGATTGCATGATACAGTTGTGGATTTCCGCAAAAGGAACGGGCAGGGCTTCCTGTTTAAGGGTTTTGCCCCGAAAGAATTTCTGAAAGTCCTTGACGCGGCGCGACGGGAGTTTCTGGTGCCCCAGCGATGGCAGCGATTACAACTCAACGGAATGAGCGCTGATCATTCTTGGCAGCGGTCGGCCCAGGAATATTTACAGATGTATCAATCGATTGTAGCAAAATAAGTCTATGTTTGAGCCTTATGAAAATCTCGCGGTCAGGGCCGAGTGCCCAAATTGCAAAAAACTAGTGAATTTTGATTTGAAAGACGCCAGCGAGAAACAAAATTTTTCATTTCGAGCCCATGACTGTTCGAAGTGTCTGAAAAAACAGCTCAAGGGCTGGGTGGTAAAATATTAACAGGAAACATTAAAACCGCCGGGGATCCACCACGGCGGTTTTTATTCACTAATCAATCTTTAAGAACCGCCTGCCCAGACTAATAATATCGCCTTTCTGAAACACAATTAAATCATCGTGCTCATGTTCCGATAACTTTCTTCCGTTAAAGCGCACTGCACCCTCGCCTCGCTTTCTCCTAGCTTCTGACTTGGAAGAAACGAGCTTGGCTTCGAGAAGTATTTCATCAATTTTATATGGGCCTGATTTCTTCTTTAATAATACGTCAGGCCGTATCTGTGTCACGTCCTTTTCTCTTCCAAATTTCTTCTCAAAATTTTGCGCTGCAGAGGAAGTAGCGGCGTTTCCATGATAGAGCGTTACTATTTCCCGAGCCAATCGTACTTTCAATGTACGGGGGTTCTCCTTTCTGCCAGAAAGTTGCGCTCCAATAGCCTGCAATTCTGCTTCCTCGACATTGGTTGCAAGCTCAAAGTAGGGAAGAATCAGCTCGTCGGAGATTGACATTACCTTGCCAAATATTTCGTTAGCTTCATCGGTGAGATTGATAGTATTACCCCAGGAGGAAGACATTTTTCTGCCGTCCGTGCCCGCCAGTAATTTTGTGATCACTATGTCCTGGGAATTCTGACCGAAATGTTTCTGGATCACCCGGCCTGCGAGGAGATTGAACTTCTGATCGGTGCCGCCGAGTTCCACGTCTGCTCTAACCGCCATTGAATCATAACCCTGCATCAGCGGGTACAAGAGTTCCCGCAGTGATACCCGCTTGCCTGCTTTGAGACGACGGCTGATGATCTCTCGGGCCTCGAATTCATGCAAACCGAAAAGATCCGCCAGTTCTCCCACATCCCGGAACGTCAGCTTCTTAAGCCATTCGGAATTGAAATGGGTCTCTGTCTTCTTCGGGTCGAGTATCTTATATGCCTGATCAAAGTATGATTTGAGATTCTTTTGCACCTCTTTTTCGCTCAACATCGGCCTTTCCGCATCTTTATCGGATGTATCGCCGACAAGCCCTGTAAAATCCCCAATGATCAAAACGGCTGTATGTCCCAATTCCTGAAACGCGCGTAGCTTCCACAAGACAACAGCCCGGCCGATATGAAGATTGGGTGAAGTTGGATCGATGCCCAGCTTGGCTCGCAATTTTTTTCCAGAGACAAGCTTGGCTCGCAATGAGGCAGCCTCGATAATCTCAGCCACGCCACGATTGAACAGTTCTTCTATCTCACCATCTGACTTTTTCATCTGAAGTATGCTGAATGCCTTTACAGTGTAGCAAATTTTTGACATACTGCCCACTGTTATCAGGTCATCTTATGAGCTCATACCAGAAAAGCTGGCACGATAGGGGAGGAAATTTTTCCCGCCGGCGGAGCATTATCGGAGGAGCGGGTTATGGCCGCACACGTGGGAGATTGTGGCGGGCACTGAAACGCTCACTGCGCTGGCTCAGGGCCGGATCAACTCTCAAAATGATCATTAAGCTAGCAGCGATAGCAGCTGCTTGTGTTTTTCTTATTGGACTCAGTGCCTTCGCCTACTATTCCAAAGACCTCCCCGATCCCGACAAGCTCACTAACCGGGTAATTCCCGAATCAACAAAAATCTATGATCGCAACGGCGAGCTCCTCTATGATATACATGGCGAAGCCCAAAGAACGCTCATCAGCTTCGATGACATGCCCCAAGGCATCAAGCAGGCTACTATCGCGATTGAAGACAAAGATTTTTACAGACATAGCGGCATCTCTATTGGTCGAATTTTATATTCAGCCGCGTTCGATGTCCTCACTTTTTCCAAATCTCAAGGCGCGAGCACGATAACTCAACAGTTGGTCAGAAACGCACTTTTGAGCCGTGAGAAAAGTATTGCAAGAAAAATCAAGGAAATAGTGCTCGCCCTAGAAATCGAACGTAAATATACGAAAGATGAAATCCTCAAGTTATATCTCAATGAAATCCCCTACGGCTCAACAATCTATGGGATCCAGGCCGCGGCTCAGTCTTTCTTTAACAAGAACGCTAAGGATCTAACGCTTGCGGAGTCGGCTTACTTGGCCGCGTTGCCACAGTCTCCGACCTTGCTATCACCTTATGGCCCGAACCGTGACAAGCTGGAAGACAGAAAGAATACTGTCCTCAAGCTTATGGAGGATCAGGGTTTTATAAACCATGAGCAGCGAGAAGCGGCAAAAAATGAAAAAGTGTCCTTCTCTGCAGTAAAAAATTCGATCAAGGCTCCGCATTTTGTATTGTACATAGAAGAACAATTGGCCGAGCGCTATGGAGAGAATACCCTGCAAGAAGGCGGGCTCCTGGTGACCACCTCGCTCGACATGAAATTGCAGCGGTCGGCAGAAGAAGCAATCGCTGAAAATATTGAGCACAATGAGACCCGCTACGGTGCAAAGAACGCCTCACTGGTCGCAATCGATCCTAAAACAGGACAGATTCTGGCTATGGTCGGGTCAAGAGATTTTTTTGATAACACAAATGACGGGCAGGTGAATGTCGCGCTCCGGCCACGACAGCCAGGATCGTCGTTCAAGCCGTATGTATACGCGACCGCCTTCAAACAAGGACTTTCTCCCGCCACGATGCTGATGGATGTTATAACAAATTTCGGTTCGTTCGGGGGGGAGGAGTATGTACCCCAAAATTATACGGGCAAGAACCATGGTCCAGTATCAATCCGCCAGGCTCTTGCTGGTTCTCTAAATGTGCCAGCGGTCAAGACAATCCTTTTAGTCGGCGTAAAACCTTCGATTGACACAGCGCACGACTTAGGTATTACCACACTACAAGACGAAAGTCGCTATGGTCCATCGCTTGTCCTCGGCGGGGGGGAGGTGCGGCTTATTGATCATGTCGCCGCCTTTGGCGTATTTGCGAATTCCGGTACCCGTATGCCGCTCGTGCCGATCTTGAAGGTCGCCGATTCGCATAACAATACGCTCGAAGAATACCAGGAGAAAGCTGGACAGCAAGTTCTTGACCCGCAAATAGCATACCTGATTACCTCTATTCTTTCAGACAATAATGCCCGTACTTTTATCTTTGGCGCAAAAAATTATCTCACTCTACCTGACCGTCCGGTGGCAGCCAAGACCGGTACGACCCAGGAATTTCGAGATGCGTGGACGATCGGCTATACCCCACAAATCGCAACGGGTGTATGGGTCGGAAATAACGACAATTCCGCAATGAAAAGCGGCGCTGATGGCAGCGCGGTTGCAGCACCGATCTGGAATTCGTTCATGAAAAAAGCCCATGCGGGACTTACGGCACAACCCTTTGTGCGCCCGAATGGCATTCGCGATATTGCGGTAGACACGCTCTCCGGTAAACTGCCTACTGCCTACACTCCTTCGACGAAACCAGAAATCTTTGCCAGCTTTGCCCTGCCGGAACAGTCGGATGATCTGCATATACCAGTCAAAATAGACAAGACCACCCTCCTTCCAGCCAACAAAAATACTCCTGATGAAAATATCGAGACAAGGCTATATACGATATTTCATTCTGAAAAACCCGATGATCCAAACTGGGAGACACCAGTCAGGGAATGGGCAATCGCTAATGGCTATCCTTACCCAGATGTACCCGGCGATGATGGTGTTGGGGGAGACTCCAATCCACCGGGTACCTCCACTCTTTACATCACTATGCCGGAGCCTTCAGAAAACGAGCTGATCAAGGCATTGCCGCTTAAGATCAGCGTTCAAGCATCTTCTGCAGACCCAATAAAAAATATTACGCTATCATTTGATGGAGAGAAAATATTTTCCAATGATTCGGCTACTGCTAGTTTTTTCCTCGATACATCATATCCCGATGGCGTGCATTTAATCCAAGCTCGCGCGACAACCCGGTCGGGGAACGTCAGTGAAATCACTCGCCGCGTCAATTATGCCTTCGGCACTTCTATAGTTCTTGGGTCTCCGCAACAAAACACTTCGACTAATTTTCCATTGTCTCTTGTGGCTCGCGCGTCATCGCAGGTCAGCGGTGTTGCTTTCTATTACCAAAAACCGGGTGGCGTAGCTAAGAAAATTCCCGGGCCGATTGTAAAAACTTCGCACGACCAGTATATGGAATTTGCTCAAACATGGTCTGCTTCCGACAAGCCTAAGGCAGGACTCTATGATGTGTATGCCCAGACTAATTCGGGTGAGAAGACAGAGCTTGTGAGAATCAGCGTTCCTTAACCGCGCACTGCGCGCACGAATCTTTTCATGGTTCTATTGATCTGTGTTAGCCTTTCTGCATACGGAATAATCGCCTTTTTACGGCCCGACTGGGGTGTCTATGGGATCCTGGCGCTGTTGCCGGTCTATCAAGTTCGTTTCAACGTATTCGGCTATCCTTCGACTGCACTTGAATGGATGATTATCCTATCTGCGGCGGGCATGGGGATCCGACTGTTGCTGGGCGAACCCTCATATCGGAAACGTGTGCGAATCATATTCCACGACTCCCCGTGGCTCCTTGTCTGGATAGGATTGTTCATTTTGTCTGGCATAGTATCGGTCGCAGTATCCCCGGAGACACTGAAGGCTCTGGGAATATTTAAAGCGTATTTTGCGGAAGGTCTTCTCTTTTGGCTGGTAGCCTATCTTGCGCTTGATTCACCCAAAAAACAACTCTACAGTTTCTATGCGCTTTTTATTCTTCTGCTCGGTCTTTCTTTTTTTGGCTTGTATCAATTTCTTACCCTCTACCACCTCCCTCCGGCGTGGTGGGGTCCAGGCACAGAACCCAGAAGGGTGGTGTCGCTCTATTCGTACCCCAATGCTGTCGCGTTGCTAATAGCCCCCATACTCACGATATTGTCGGGGTTGATTATTTTCCGCAAACACCTTGCTGCCGGGCGATCCAAGGGCTTCCTATTTTTCACACTGTTTTGCGGCACCGCCCTGCTTGGCCTTACGTTTTCGCGCGGCGGTTGGCTAGGTTTTTGCATCGGTCTGTTATTGTTGGGCTGGCTCTCCCGATATCGCAAGATGATGATTGCAGTGGTTCTTGTTATCATTTCGACGCTCTTGATCGTACCCGCCTCTCGCGATAGGATCATCCCTGCTTTTGTGGGGAATGATCCGGCGGGGCAGGAAAGATTGAAGTTATATCGGGTTGCTGTCGATGTGCTCAAAGAAGAACCGGTCTTGGGTGCTGGTCTGATGGGTTTCAGGGAATGGTACGGCGCATTCAAGCCTGGCCTCAAAGATGATATCCTTAATTACCCCCACAATATTTTTCTAAATTTTTGGCTGGAGTCTGGTTTGTTTGGACTGCTTGCCATACTGGGAATGCTCGTCTGGATTGTGAACAGGTCAAAAAAAATGATTGGTTGGGGTCAGGGATACGGACAATTTACAGTAATTATTCTGGCTGCACTTACATCGCTCGTGGTGCATGGTCTAGTAGATGCACCATTTTTCAAAAATGATCTCGCGATTCTTTTCTGGTATCTTCTCAGCCTCTTCCCCGCGGCATCGGCCAGTAAGATAGGACAGTCTGAACTCGAGAGAGAAACACAAAAGACTGCCGCGGTTGGAACAAGCGCGAATGGTCCCTCGTAGCTTATTTTTTCAATTTTATCACAATACGCCGTTCGGGTTCCTCCCCGATGCTCTCAGTAATCAAATCGGGGCTTTGGGCAAGAACAGTATGGATCACCCGACGGTCAGAGCTGCCCATGGGTTTTAGTACCAATCTTTGTTGTGTCTGGCGCACTCGATCAGCGGCTTGTCCCGCCAGCGCTTGAAGAAATTCGTCCCGGTTTCTCCGATAATCTTCCACGTCAAGATAGAATTCTGGAGCCTGTTCACCATCCGGCATTGAACGGCGGACAAGAAGTCGGGCGATATGCTGCAATGATTTGAGATGACCGCCGTACTGGCCGATCAGAATCCGCGAATCATCGCTCTTGATATTATAGACGAGCTGGCCACTTCGATCTTCAATAGCGATCGTGCAGGGTATGCCCATGTGTTCCAGGAGATCCTGGATTTTTTCCTTAATATCATCTTGGGGCGTCATAGATAGTCTGAATAATCTTATTGGCTCAGCTCAGCTTTGGGCGGGGTACTTTTCAGTATAAAGTATTGCTGGCCGATTGAAAATACTGTAGTTACCAACCAATACAAGGTAAGTCCCGCGGGAAGGGTGGAACCAAAAAACACTGTCATAACGGGCAAAAAATACATCATCTGTCGCGAAACAGCCTGGGACATATCACTAGATTGGTTTTTGGATTTAGGCTGGGCGGCGATCATCTGGCGGCTCTGGATGAATTGCAGAATGCCGGTTATTACGGCCAAATAGATGTTGGGCTTGGCTAAATCAATCAGCCCGAGGGAGCGTGTTGAGATTTTTCCAGGATTACTAATGAATGAGTATAGCTGTTCGATCGCGTTGCCGTGCAGACCGAGTTGCAATACCTGGAATAGTCCGATAAGAATCACCAACTGAATGATAAGGGGAAGGCATGAGCCAAAGGGGTTTACCTTGTTTTCTTTATAGAAATCCATCAGGGCTTTGCTCTGGGCTTCTTTGTCATTTTTAAATTTCTCTTTTATATCCTGGAGTTTTGGCTGCATATCCGCCAGTTTCTTCTGAGACTGTAATTGATGTTTGTATGAAGGGTATAATATTAACCTGATAATTATCGTCATTGCAATGATTGCCAAACCAACATCAGATCCGAGCCAGTTATAAAGTAAGATAAGAAGATTTAAAAGAGGCTGGAAAATTGCTGTGTTATAAATCGTCGAAAACATTGAAAAAAGATTAATATATTTTGACGTGATCCGCGCGAGGAGTGGAGAAGGGATTACATGCGAGTATCCTCAAGACACTCGCGCTAACTCCCTTATATAAACCGAGCTTTTCAATTGCTTGGAATGAGTATTCTGAACAACTCGGGGAAAAGCGACAATAACCATAGGGGAAAAATGACTGAAACCAACCATGATCGGGAGATATTGTTTTCTGATAAACGGTGAGTAGTCCGAGTAATATATATTTCATCGTCTTGTTGATCTTATTTCTTTTTGAAGTAAGCCGATTTTGAATAGCAGGTCTTGTATTTCACCCTCTATCTCTTGGTATGACTTTGTCAAAAAAGGGCGGCGCACGACCACAATACAGTCGATGCCCGCTCGAATTTGAGGAATCAATCGCGCAATGATGTTGCGTAGCTGCCGCTTCATGCGATTCCTCTGGGTGGTTTTTGAACTAATCTTTTTCGAAATTAGAAAACCAAACCGGTTTTCAAAAAGTTGATTGGGCTTCGTATGAATCCTAAATAGAGGAGAGGTTATGCTCCGAGACCGCAATAGAGCCATGATATCCCTCTCCTGTACGATGCGGTATTTCTTTGACAGCATCTATACAGTCAGTCGCCTACGGCCCTTCCGGCGCCTGCTGGAAAGAACTTTCCTGCCAGAAGTCGTTCTACGCCTTTTTAAGAATCCATGACGTCGCAACCGGCGCTTTTTCTTGGGCTGCCAGGTTCTCTTACTCATGTGATGGTGGTGAATTCTCTTACGTGTCTCGGGCTTAACTATAACTTTAATCGAGCGATCCATCAAGGATTTGCTTCTTGTGAAGAACATGAAGAAACAAGCAATCAACTTATGATCCACACTCCATCAACACTATTATGACGATTTGGCTAAATTTAGATAAAAAAAAGCAATTTTACATGTTGATAACTTATCTGGTAGAATGCCTAGGTCTAAAAAAGCCCAATTTTCTTGAAAATTTTTATTGCTATGACGACTATCGGGGCCCATTAGTGAAACGAAGGTTAAATAAAATACTGAAAAAATAACATAAATTAAACAAAATTTTAATGGGGTTCAAAAATTTCTCTAAAATAAGCAGTGTAAAAAATGTTTAAATCAAGCCAAATATGACGAATGAACAATTTTGGCAAGCTGTTTTGGGGAACCTTGAGCTGTCTTTATCAAAACCGAATTTCACGACATGGTTTAAAAGTACCTCTGTACTCAACAATTCTGGAAAAGGCGTTACGATAGGAGTCCCTAACGAATTCACTAAGGCCTGGCTTCAAAATAAATATCACCAAAACATCCTTCAGGCGATCCGGGCAGTCAATCCGGATATTCGTGAGGTGAAATATGAGATCTCCTCAAGTGTAACCCTCAAGTTCTCGCCCCAGCCGCAAACAGAACAAGCGCAAGCAAACAATAATCCGGGGCAGGGGCCAGCACATCAACCGCAGGCGACGACAACTTATGGAGGATCACAACTCAACCCGAAATATAAATTCGAGACTTTCATTGTGGGAACAAAAAATGAATTAGCCCATGCCGCGTCAGCCGCTGTTGCGGAACGGCCTGGGGTCGCATATAACCCCCTGTTTATTTACGGCGGCGTTGGGCTGGGAAAAACCCACTTGGTACAGGCTGTGGGGCATAAGATTCTATCACAATGGCCAACACACAAGGTTTTATATGTATCTTCCGAAAGATTTACAAATGATTTTATTATGGCTGTAAAGGATGGCCGCGCCTATGACTTCAAAAATCGATATAGGAACGTTGATGCGCTATTGATTGATGATATTCAATTGCTCGCGGGTAAGGAACAAACTCAAGAAGAATTTTTTCATACGTTTAATGCTCTGTATAATACCAATAAACAAATCATTATTACCGCTGACCGTTCGCCCAAAGAAATTCCTTCAATAGAAGAGCGTTTGGTTTCCCGGTTTGAGGGAGGAATGGTAGCCGATGTCCAGCCCCCTGATTATGAAACACGCCTGGCCATCCTCCGTGCTAAAATCAGAGAAAAAAACTATGAAGTCGATCCGGAAATTTTGAACTTTATCGCTACTAATATTGAATCAAACATCCGGGAGCTAGAGGGTGCGCTCAATCGTTTAATTGTATATTGTCAGATCAACAATACTCGACCGTCTCTGGAAAAAGTAAAGGGCATTCTTGCGACTATCATTGCCCAGCCCAAAAAAAGAGGGCTTACTGCAAAAAAAATAATGGATACGGTTGCGATTTTTTATAGCGTCACTATGGACGATCTAACCAGACAATCAAGAAAAAAAGAATACGTAAAACCTAGACAAATAGCCATGTATTTGATACGCAAAGAGCTGGAAACCTCTCTCCCTTCAATCGGAGAATTTTTTGGCGGGCGTGACCATACCACGGTTATTCATGCCATTGAAAAGGTGGATAAATTGGTAAAGGAAAACGACAATCTCAAACAAGAGCTCTCCCTTATTATGGATAAGGCTTGTGTATAAGCCCGGGTTGGTTGTGGGAAAAAATAAAACGGGCCGCCG